>Ga0187866_1000263_pt1 | contig 67749 bp, 50 predicted proteins | sample June2016WEW_11_1_3_FD_133013 | JGI IMG/M metagenome (GOLD analysis project Ga0187866, IMG submission 133013) | Peatland microbial communities from SPRUCE experiment site at the Marcell Experimental Forest, Minnesota, USA - June2016WEW_11_150 | ecosystem: Environmental > Terrestrial > Soil >... | reverse complement strand
GCCGCGGGGCCCAAACCCAACCTGGCGGGTGCCGGCCAGCAACCCCCCTTGTTGGTCTTGATCGACAGCGGTGATGGCGCCGCCGAACGGATGGCGCGCATTCTCAAAGCCAATGGCAACAAGCGCTTCGTGGTGCTCATTGGCGGCGAGGCGATCCTGGCGCGCAAAGGCCAGCCGGGCCTGCAGCGCGCCGCCTCCACCTTCAGTGTTCAAAAACCCGCCGGCGCCGGCCTGACTAATACCAATAGGTGAGCCTATGTTCACATTCATGCGACTAACCCGAATACTCCACACTGGCGAGGCTGGAGCGCCGGCTTCCAGCCGGCTTTGGCAGTTCGGATGCCCAAAGCCGGCAAGAGACCGGCGCTCCGGCCTGTCGGCCTTCCATGCGAGGTGTGAAATGTTCTGGCTAACCACCACTGCCTTTCGCCCTGCCCCAGGTGGGGCGAGGCCCCTGCCGAGCCCAAGCCCTCGCTTGCTTCTCGCCGCCTTGCTTTTAGCAGCCTGGCTTCCCCTGGCGCGGGCGGACCTCATCACCAATGTCATGCCCGTCAACGTCACGCCTTCGAGCTTCTCCATCCTCTGGCGGGCGGGCGCCTCCACGCCTTCGATGGCCGTCTTCGCCGATGCCAACGGGACGACCAACCTGGCGGGTAAACTGGGCATCGAAGCCTTCCCGCTGCACACGGGCAACCCCAGTCTGCCGGCGGGCTACGACCGCCGTCAGAGCCAGGCGCTGTTGCGCCAGCAGACCCAGGGCCACGGCCTGATGCTCATGCGGGTCAGCGGTTGCCGCCCGGGCACGACCTATTATTACCGGTTGACTTCCACGCCCGCCGGCCTGAGCCCGGTCGTCTATCCGCCCTCGGGTCCGCTGCCCAGCGTGACGACCGGTTTGGAAAACAGCTTTGTCATCAACGACCAGCAACTCATCATTGACGTGCCGGGCCTGGATACGTCGGGCTGCATTGTGACCCTGTCCAATGCCGCCGCCCCCTTCTGCCTGGCCGCCGTAGTGGGAGACGGGGCCGGCACCAACCAGGCCTTCTTCAACCTCAATGACCTCCTGGCGGCTGCGGGCGCGGGCAACTTCACGCCGCTGGGGTCGCAGTTGTTCGCGGCTGACATCCTCGAGGCCAATGGCCAGGCCGACACCTTCGGGCAGGTCACCGTAACCTTCGGCGCCAACCTCACCACCGCCGCGGGCAATGGCCTTGCGACCGGTTACGAATTTGTCTTGGCGGGCCTGGGTTCGGCCATCCTGCAAACCGGCCAGAGCACCAATGTCGTCGTCAGCTTCGATTCGAGCACCAACATCGTGGATTTGAGCCTGGCCCTGGACGTGCCCCCGGGCCATCTGACGAACCTGGTGCTGCAAGGCTTGGCCCCCGAAATCGATCCGCTCTCGGCTACGGTCACGCTGCAGGGCGGCGAGCGGGTGCTGCTGCACTTGGCGACGCGCTCAGGCCAGTTCATGACGGGCTCGGAACAGGTTGCCCAATTGGCCTTCACTGCCATTGCCGGCGCGCACTCGGCCTTTGTGCCCCTGACCCTGCGGCAGATCACCGCCACCAAGGCCGGGGCAGTCCTGGCGACCAATCTCCTCGGTCAGTCCGGCCGGGCGGTGGTGATTGGGCCGGAGGCCCTGCTGGAGGGCCGCCTGGGGGCCCGCGGCGCACGCAGCCTGAACCTCTACGCCAAGCCCTTTGCCAGCTACGCCCTGGAATACACCACCAACTTCAAAGCCCCGGTCGTTTGGACCCGGCTGCCGCGCCCCATTGCCACGACTTCCATGCTCTCGCTAGTCTCAGGGCTGGATGCCCGGCAGAACCGTATCTTCTACCGCGCGGTCGAGTTTGTTACCGACCCGCCCATCTTGGAAGCAATGCTCAACCCCGATGGGACCCGCGCCCTGGCGCTATTTGGCAAGCCGGGGTATCAGTACACCGTCCTATACAGCACCGATCTCTCTAACATTGCCGGCTGGTACCCGCTGGTCAGCCTCACTTTCACCGGTTCTGCCTGGACGGTAAATCTGGACAACACTAACGCACCCATTTTCTATCGCCTCCAACGGCACTGAGCCTGGCTGCCGGACGGACTTGCCCGCGCAAGGCGCAATGGGCGCAACCCGAAGCAGCGCCCGCGCCCAGGCCCGGCCGCCGGCCAAGCTGGTCCAGCGTAACCAGACCGGCCACTACTTCAGCCCTTGGGCAGCGCGCACGGCGCCCTCGACCAGCACACTCCCCAGCGTCTCGCCGTAAAAACTCATGCTGGCCTCGTAACCGCCCCGCCGATACTCCTCGGCCGGCAAAGCGTAACTGACCCATTCGTCCGCCAGTCCGCCGATCGTGACCGAACTGGCGCCCGTGAGCTGACGCGCTTTCGCCTTGGCCTCCAGCCCCAACCCGGCTGCCATCTCGGCCGGCACCCCCAGCATCACCAGCTCGCCCAACCGCAGGCACGTGCTCCGGGTTTCCGAAGGGACGAGTTGCTCGACAAATCCCTGCACGCTCGCCTCATTCAAGCCGTATTCGGCGCCCCCGGTCTGCATGAAGTCCGGATGCCACTGCCGCTTGGGCAGGGTGATCGTTTCGGTGTGGTAGGTGAAGTCCTGGGTCGCCCGGGGTTGGATTCCCTCCCAAGCTCGCCAGGCCAGCAGGCCCATGTCCCGGCCATAACGCTCCGCCCGTTCCCAGTTGCTGCCGCAGTCCGCGGGCGGCACGGGCGATTGGTCGCCCTCGGCCCCATTGTAAAACATCGCCGCCACACCCTGCCCGATGACCGCCTCCAGGGTCCGCTGCAGGTGTCCCGGCCAGTCGCCGGAAAACATCATCTCCGCCGCGCTCAGGAAGGTCGGATGCGCCGTCCAGTTGACCAGCACTGCCAGAGGATGACCGCTGGTCGTGTCAACCCGGGTCACCGTTAGCTCGGGGTCGTGGACCGCCAAGCCTCGGCGGCGGTTGCGATTCCTGCCGGCGACAGAAATGGTCGTGGAGCCGACCAGGACGGGCTGCCGGTTCTGGCCGGCAGCGCGAATTACCTGCGCCAGGCACTGAGCGGTGTGCTCGAAAAGTGCCTTGTGGAAAATGCCCGCCTGCGGGTTTCCGAATACGTTGCCGGGATGGAGCGCCATCATATCGATGCTGGTGTGCGTGTGGCTGGGCAGGAGCATGACCTGGGCGGCACTCCAGCCCTCAGCAGACACGCGCTCCATCACCGCCGCCTTGAACCGGGGCGGAAAGGCCAGGACATCCGCGGTGACCAACACGAATCTCCTGTCACCTTTGGCCAGCACCAACGCCTTGGCCCAGACCGCGTCATGCACCCCTGTCGCAGGCCTGCTCTGGCGCGCCCCGTATCCGCCCAAAGCCGCCTTCATCTCTGGCGGTGGAGTCAGGTTCACCCGGGCGACACCGCCTTGGAGGGCCGCGGAATCAGCCCCGCAGACCTCTGCCCTGGCGCCAAGCAGAAAGGCGGCCACCCACCAGCCAAGAGCAGTGGAAAATGAATGGCTCATCACAACCTTAAAAGTACAGCCAGGCTCAGGGTCTGGACAACAACTTCCACTGTCGCCTTGCCCGGCTTGAGCCTCAGAGAGGCCGGCCTCTTGAACCTGCTTTAATTGGCGCTATTGCCCGCTTTCGATCAAGTCGAACCGGCGGCTGAACTCGGCCAGCGGCAGTCCGCCGTCTTCGATGCTCGCCCAGCCGTCATAGCCCGCTTCGTCCAGCGCTCGCCGCACGCCCGGCCAATCGATACTGCCGTCCCGCGGGTGGACGAATTCGCCCCCGTGGCCATCGGGGTTGAGCTTGAAGTCCTTGATATGCAGTTTCACGATCAGCGGACCTAGGGTTTTGATCCAGTCCTGGGGCGGCGCGTATTTGACATGATTGCCGATGTCGAAGTAGGCCTTCACCCAGGGGCTGGCGAAGGAGGCGACGAAGTTGCGGAACAGGTCCGGTTTGACCCACAGGTTGTTCCAGACGTTTTCCAGCCCGATGACCACCTGCAACTGCTGGGCCAGGGGCATGAGTTTCTCGATCGCCGCCCGGGATGTATCGGTCGCCTGGTTATGTGCCTTGATGTAGGCCTCGAAGCGCGCGTTGTCGCCCTCGGCCACACGCGTGACGTGGCCCGTCTGGGCGTCAAACGCGATCGCAAACTCCCAGGCCTCCGGCATGGGCATGCCGCCGATCCGGCACGGCACCAGCAAAATGTCATCCGCCCCATAGGCCTGGGCCGCCCGCAGCGCCAGCCGCGTCTTCTCCAACGAATCCTCCACCTGTTTGGGGTCCTTACTGTTGAACTCCATCCACCCGCGCAGCACCGAGTGCACCCTCAGGCCGAGCTTTTCGGCCGCGGCGCGGCCTTGAGCCGCCTCCGCTTCCGGACAGATGTGCGTCGTCTCCACGCCCTGGAAACCGGCCTCCTTCAGCGGTTGCAGGGCCGCTTCGGTCACCGGCCCGATGATCATCGCCTTGCGGATTCGGCCCCGATAAGTCGCGGCCCGCAGTGAAGGCCCGGCCAGGAGGGCTGCCGCGGCCGCGCCGCCGGCGCGCGTGAGAAACTGACGACGAGTGAATGAATTGATCATAGGTCTCTGATGAACGATTTTCACGCGCCTGTCAACAGGTTTCTATGCACCACACAAAAACTGGTTTGCACTTGCCCGGAGTAGGCCTCTATCATCAGCCCGCTTATTCCAACGCGAATTGGAATTAACACACTGAACCGCCATGCATAAAGCCTTGCAGGTCTCCTGCGTCCAGTTGCACTGGGCGAAATCCCTTGAGCGCAACCTGGAACGTACCCGGCATTACATCCCCCTCGCCGCGGCTGCGGGCAGCCGTGTCGTCCTGTTCCCCGAAACGAGTTTGACCGGCTATTATTTCCCCGAGGTGCTGAAACTCGAGCCGGCGGCGGTGGCGGAGGCCCTGGCGCAAACCTGCCAGGCGGCGAAGGCCGCCGGGATTTGGACCATCGTTGGGACGCTGCGAAAAACCGCCGATCGCTGCCTCAATCTCGCGCACGTCATTTCGCCGGCGGGGACGATTGTGCACGAGTATGCGAAGGTCCACCTGGCGGGCCGGCAGGAGCAGCGGTATTGCCGCGGCGGCAACAAGCTCTCCCTGTTCGAGATCGATGGCGTGCTGTGCACACTGGTGATTTGTCGCGATGGCCGGCATCCGGAGACCTATCGCCTCCCCGCCATGGCCGGGGCCCAGGTCTTGTTTCATCCTTCCTGCAGCTCCGATGAGATTGAAGCGGTAATCTGGAAACGCGCCTCCGGCCGCGCCCAGCAGCCGGCCGGACCCAACAGCAAGATCTTTCATTGCGTGGCCAACACCGTTGGCCAACCGCCCGACGGCCGGCAGACCTCCAGCGGCATGTCCTTTATCCGGGAGCCTTCCGGCCTGCCGCTGGCCGAGGCGGGCTATTACCAGGAAGAGATGATCACGGCCGTGCTGGACCTGGAGCGGGCGGATCGCAGTTACGCGCTGGACAGCCTGAAAGACCCGCCCTTTCTGCGCCGCTACTGGGAGGGGATGCTCGCCGAGATGAAGCAGCGGGCCGATTTGAGGCCGGAGTAAGGCTCGCCGCGGCGGAACCACGGCGCAAGGCTATTCGAGATGAACTTATCGCCTGTGCCGAAATGGCAACGGAGGTCCGGCATCGGGATCGTAACGCGGACAGCATAACGTGCAAGCAACCGGACGGCAGAGCGCACCTTGTGGCCGCTCTCAGTTGCCAGGCCACGATTTTGAAGTTCGACGAAGCGCAAAGGACCGCGACCTGTTTCGCCGTCATCGCACTTTGGAAAAAATCAACGCCGCATGAAAGCCCCAGAAGCCGAGCGAGTTGGACATGACGTTCGTGAGCCGGGCGGGTTGCGCTTTTGTTGGCAGGGGGTTGATCGGACAAAGCGGGTCGGGCTGCAGACAATTGGCCGTTGGCGGGATTTGTTGCCGCCGCAACGCTTCGACGCAGAGCACGGCTTCGAGCGCCGGAGTTGCTCCGAGACAGTGGCCGGTGACTGGTTTCGTGGAGCTGCATGGAACCGTGGCCACGCGGTCACCTAATAATGTTTTAACCGCGCACGCTTCCCCCGCGTCGTTCATTTTGGTGCCGGTGCCGTGGGCGTTGATGTAATCAATCTGTTCCGCCGCCAACCCCGCGATTTGCAAGGCTTGTTGCATGACCTGGAGCAGTCCCGAACCATCTTCGTGGACGCCCGCGCGGCCAGAGTCATCCAAGCTGAAGGCCCAACCGGTGAGTCGCGCGCAGGCGGCAACTCCGCGGGCCGCTGCGGTGCGCGCTGATTCGAGGATCAAAAATCCGCTGCCTTCGCCCACCACCGTTCCGTTGCGGGTGGCGTCGAACGGACGGCATGTTTGCGGGGCTTCTTCATGAAATCCCAGCACGCCCGCGGAGTGCAGTTGCGCCAGCACAGCAAAGTGGAGCGGTGCTTCCGTGCCCCCGACAATCATCGCGTCCGCCTTGCCGAGGAGGATTTGCTCCGCCGCCAAGCCAACGGCGAACGCTGCCGATGCGCAGGTCGCAGAAACCACCGCGCCCGGGCCTTTCAGTTTGAAAGCTTGCGCCAGCGCCCCGCTGATGCAGGCGAAGGTGTTTTGCGCTGACAAGGACGGCGGATATTTGTGCCTGCCGTGATGCCCAAATGATTCCGCACGTTTGCCGAGCGGTCCCCTGGATGAGCCGACGATAATGCCGACTCGCGCCGGTGAATAAGCATTTGCCAGGTGCGCCTGATTTCTTGCTTGGTTGGCGGCGAGCCAGGCCATTTGCACGCAACGATCCATTTTCCGCAACGTAAGCAATCCGGACAGCAAACCGTCGAGCTCGGGTGCGCTGCAAACCGCGAACCGCGCGCGCTTGGCTTCCAGCTCAAACTCGCGCCACACTGCCAGGCTTTGTCCGGCGATGGCCGCGGACCACAACGCCTCCACGGAATCACCCGCCGCGCTGAAGCTGCCCGCGCCAGTCACGACGATAGGATTGTCGCACAGCAGATTTGCAAGCATGGAATCGCTCATGAGTTTGATTTTCCCGGCGGCGTGGCGGAAGAATTTTTCCGCAGGCGCAGGATTAAATCTCTTCCACACTGTTCAGGGTGTGCTTGGAAATGCGGAAGCATTGCGGCCAGCAAATGGTTTCCGGCGCGCAGCCCCTCAGACCCTGCGGTCAAGAATTCTCTTGGCACCGGCTTGCCCACTTCAATTCGGAAACGCCAGGCGCCCTCCTCGATGATCGAACAGGGAATCAATTCGGCCTGCTGACGAATTGCCAAGCGTATCGCACCGGTGGCCATTTGAAAAGTCCAGCCGTCACAAAACGGCACGTCTATCTGCCTGCCCGCCGGTCCATCAATGGCAATGAACAGCACGTTTCCGGCCGCCAGGAATTCGGCAGCCGCTTTCAACTCATCCAGATAGAACCTCGTAGGGATATGCGGGTATCGAACAAGCCGATCGGTCTTTCGGATTAGTTCCGGGCGGTTTTCTGATTTTCCGCCGACCAATGCCGCGCTGGGAATGCCCCCGGCCCGGACCCAAGGTCGCATCAAACGGATTGGACCGAAGTGACAGAATGCCAGCACAGCCGGGCGTCCGCCCTGCCACGCCTTCAGCAGATGATCGCGGCCCACGATGCGGCAGTTGTCCTTCCATTTTGCGCCGGCCAGCCGGTCGGGAAAATATTCAAGGTAATGATTCAGATAAACGCTCATGCGCCTCTGCCGCGCCATGCGCCTGGTCCACGCCGCCTTGAGACACTCCGGCAAAGGCACGCACGGGCGGGGGTTTTTGAAGGCGGAGTTCAAGGTGGCGCGGGCGAAAGCGAACGGTTTCAAAAACGAGTACAATGTTTGCACAGGCAGGCGCCGTTCCGCCCGCCGGAGGCTGGAAAAGAAGAACGAACCGCCTTCATCTTTCAATTTGTTTTCCATGCTCCGCAATCTGATGGGAGAGGAATCTTAACCAACCTGGTTGAAGGTTCAACTGCTTTGTGGCCCGGATTACGTTGGGTGGACGAGATAAAAGTGGGGGCTACGAGCCGCGCGAGGCCCAAAAGTCTTCAACACGGTCGGAGAGGATGCAACAACGTAGAGCGATGGCCGTCAAATGCTCACAGGCGTGGAACAAATCCACGATATGGACGGCATCCCGCTCGCTCCCGGCCTGGCCTGAAGCCCTTTGCGCTCCAACGGTGGGCCGTCCCGTCCGTGGTGCGCCGACCGCGACTCGACGACCTCAACGGAAGTCGGGGGATGGACAGACGGAGCTTAGAACGCTAAGGCAGGACCATGAATCAACCGGTTGAACACCAAGTTGTAAGGGGCGAAGACCCGAAGCTCTGCTTCATGCGGCAACTCCGTTGATGAGCCTACGAACGCCGGTCAGACTATCGCGGGAACCCGGGAACTGGCCGAAATCTACAATGAAGCCTATCTTTTCCAAGTCCCACGGCCTGAAGCTCGGGCTCCATAACCACTGGTGGGAATTTGAGAAACAGAAGGATGGCCATTATCCCTGCCAGGTCTTGCTCGGAAGCCTGGCCCCGGGTCTTCTTTGAGGTGGACACCTATTGGGCGAAGGCTGCCGGTCAGGACCCCGCGCGGATCATTGGCCAATTGGCCAAGCGTGTTCCCCTGATGCATATCAAAGACGGTCCCGGCGACAAGACGAGCCCGATGGTTGCCGTCGGCACGGGCGTGCAGGACATCAAAGAGGCATCGTCAGCGCGTCGCAGAACCAGGTCGAGTGGTTGGTTGTCGAGTTTGACACCTGCGCCGCCGACCTCTTCGTCGCGCTCAAGGAAAGTTACGGATACCTGACGAAAAACGGGCTCGGCGAGGGAAGGGTTTAGCGGAAACCGAGCCTGAAAAAGGTTTCTGTGGTCCTGGGATATGTTCCATGACGCCGTCCACCGTTATACTTCCCGGAAGGTTTTGTAATGGTGCTTCGCGCGGAAACGTGTAAGAAGGTTCAGGCAAACCAGTGGTGCGGCCGGACCGACAGTCCCGGCCGGCCACCGGCCGAACTTAAACCGTAGCAGGAAACGTAGATTCCAACGACGAATATGAAACTAGCACGCTTGATCGCGCCGGTATTAATCGGTTCCTCCCTGACTCTCATGCGGCACACGGCGGCGGCCGACACGCCGACCGTCGACTCCATCCTGGCCAAGCATGTCGAGGCCGTCGGCGGCAAGGAGGCGATGGAGAAAGTCCATTCGCGCCTCGTCCAATTCAAAGTTGAATCCGACACCGTCGGCAATAGCGAAGGAGAGGTCTTCGCCCAAGCGCCCGACCGGCAGCGGTCGCACGTTGATTTGGGGGCGGCCGGAGTCATCGATGAGGGCTTTGACGGGACGGTGGCCTGGACGAAGAACCCCTGGGAAGGTCTGCGGGTCAAGACCGGGGACGAACTAGCGAAGGTCAGACGTGATGCGCGGTTCAATCGGGAGCTCAAATTCAAAAGCCTCTACCCGGACCTGGCGTACAAAGGTACTGAGAAGGTGGGTGACGAAGAAGCCTGGGTCCTGGAGTCTAAGCCATCCGCCTCCAGCAAAGAGAAGTTCTGGTTCAGCACCACGACCGGCCTGTTGATCCGGCAGGAATCTGAATACCAAGGCCCCCAGGGGGTCGTCAATGTCAACATGTTCCCCCGGGATTACAGAGCGTTTGACGGCCTGAAATTCCCCGGCGCCGTGAAAATGAAAATCTCGAACGCCGGCCAGGAATTTGAGTTCACGATGAAGTTCCTGAGCTTCAAACACAACGTGGAGATCGACGCGGCGAAGTTCGCCAAACCTGCGGAGTGAGGTTCCGACCCTGGCGCCGGCCCGGGGGCATCCCGAGGTTGCCTCCGGGGCGCACTCGTCCTTGGGCGGAAAGCCCGCAATGTGATAGCCTGGGCTGGAGCGAGCCTGCGAGCGGAGGCCCAGGTCATCGCCCCAGAGGTTCGCGCGCCCTGTATGGGCGCCACCAGACCCGAATTTCCAGGCAGCGAGTCCCGGCCTTACAGCGCGAGGTCATTTACAGCTTGGGCCTCCAGGCGCGTGGCTACCGCCTGCTGGACCTCTTGATTCTGAAATCGCTCAAGCTGGGGCCGATGCACGGCTTCGGCATTTCGGTGCTGATTCGGCGGATGTCCGAAGAGGTGTCGCGCGTGGAGCAGGACTGGGGTGCGCGCTGAGTCCCCGCCGGCTCGCCTTCGCCGCCAATTCGGCCTCGTGGCCTTGCGCTTTCCTGTCGCCAGCGGCGTTTTGAGGGCCGCCTGTGGTCAAAGCGCAGGTGGGCGCCTCCGGCTTGCCTCAACCGAAAAACGGCGGGGGGCGCCCGGAGCGCACGCCGCACCCCACCCCGGTCCGTTGGTGACCGCTCCTCGCTGTCGGGCCTGGCCACCTGCGACCGGTGATGTAGTGACGCACTTGGTCACAGGAACACATCCATCCTCCAGCATCTTCAGCCAAGTTCAGTCCCAAAATTGGCAAAGAATTGGCAAAGGCAGGCTTTTCCTTGGGGTGTCTGAATGTTGCCTAAGTCCCTGATTACCAGAGTGGTGCCCCGGCCAGGACTTGAACCTGGAACCAATTGATTAAGAGTCAACTGCTCTGCCAATTGAGCTACCGAGGCACGCGGGGGAACATAAATGACGGCCTGGAACGGCGCAAGCCAGAACAGAGCAAAACCGCGCGCTCAATTCGCAGCTCCTTGCCCTGCGCCACCCCTTCAAATTCGCCCAGGCGTGACTATTCAGTTGCGGTCGGGAGCCCGCCTGGCCCGCCTGCTCTCAGCGCCGGCCCGGCGCTGAGCTTCCCGTTTCACACTTTTGTTCACTGAAAAGTGACAGCCAGCCAAAAAGCGGGACGCGGTCCCGACAGGTCGGGATCTTATTCCACGCGTCCCTACCCCCTCGGTTGCGCCTTAACCGCGGACCCTTGAACCTTAACCGCACTCCGTCAGAACCGAATCTCCAAGGCTATGCACACCTCGATGACACCGGATCTTTCAAATAATTTTAGATTTATACGCAAGTGGTTGAACACCAAGGAAAAGCGCCTTTTGAAAAATGGAGCTCTATGGCAGGGAGGCGAGTCCCTCACGCAGTGGCGACCGGCGGTGGCGCGAGCTGAGGCTCGGAAGCCCGTCTCCACCGCTCGCCTGCCTGGCCTTGGGATGTGCCGACCAGTTGAACGACGGCCTTTCGGCGTCGTATCTCCCTGTGAATCAGTCACTTGCATCTGCGCGGTGCATCCGGCCACTCGCAGATTCTGCTGACGAGGCGAAAATGATAACTTCGCACTGCCCAGTGCGCTTTTGTTCCTCCGGGTGGTGAGAGTGTGCAACAGCCGAATCCTCCACAGATCCGAAGATGGATGACAAGAGGTTGCAGACTGCAATCGCCGGCCCCACTGCAACCAAGCCCGGTTCGCTGATCAACGGGCTCTTGTTGAGATCAGTTGGCCTTTTTCAAATGTTCCATCGCCTGGGCGAGCCGCTTGGTGAGGGACTGGTCCCCTGGCCGGAGCGCTAAGAGGTGCTGCAGGTGGAAGGCGGCAGCAAACCACTGGTGCCGAAGCTCACTATCCTCGGCCTGGAACACATGCCACGCTGCGATTTGCTCGATGGTCGTCGTGAAATCTGTGGGATAATCTCTGCGGAGCCGCAGCCAGATAGTTCTAATGGATTCTGGCTTTTGCTCGCCAACTGCATCCGGACGAACGGCAGAGTCCTCGCACAGCAGTCGGGCCAGGCTGGCAAGATCCTCAACCGCCCGTCGGTCTGAGGGCAGCGTCCATTTCCAGGTGTTGCCCTGTTTATCAGAGGCAATTAACTGCTGTCCCTCGGCCAGGAATGTTGCCCTCGTTAGCTTCGCGTTGTGCCATAGGGGAGGGGTCAACGGCTCACCCGTATCGGCACTCCAGACGCGCGCGGTCTTATCAGCGCTGGCAGTCAGGATTAATCTACCATTCGGGCTAAAAGCGACGCTTCTGACTTGATCTCGGTGATTAAGGTTAACGCAGAGGGGCCTGCCGGTAGTCGCATCCCAAACGCCCGCTGTAAAATCCTCGCTGGCGGTGGCCAGGCGGCTACCCTCAGGATTGAAGCAGGCGTGAAGGACTCCGTCATTATGCTTTAGCGGGCTGCCCACGCGCCGGCCAGTAGCAGTGTTCCAGACCTGGGCATGACATTTGGCGAAGCTGGGGTCAGCGCCGCAGGTCACGAGGCGGGAACCGTCGGCGTTGAACTGAGCGCAAACGACCGGGAAGGCGTGTTTGAGTGGGGCAAACAATAGCCGACCCAGGGCGGCATCCCACACCCTCACGACTTTGTCACAACAGGACGCAACCGCCTTGCCGTCGGGACTGAACACCGCGGATTCAATGTTCCCTTCATGCAAAACCTCTTTTGCTAACGGCCTTCCGGCTTGGACATCCCAGGCTTGCGCCACAGCCCCGCTGAAGGCCACCAGGCGTTTGCCATCCGCGCTGAGCGAGACGGCGGACAGGGTGTTTGTAAGCGGCAAAGGCGGACCGATTTGATGGCCGGTCGCCGCTTCCCAGACTTCCAACGAATGCCTAATGGACGCTTCCGGCGCCCTTGAAGCCGTTAAGACAAAGGTCCCGTCGCGATTGAGCTTTGCATCCTCCGCCAAACGAGGCGGCTGGATTAGCGGAGACACAGGCTGGAAGGTTGATGTATCCCACACTTGGAGTCCTTGAGAAGTCAGGGTCAAGAATCTCCTGCCATCCCCGCTCAGAGTGCGGTGCACGCCCGAAGGCGCCACTGCGCTGCCGGCAAGATCCCAAACCCGCACTGTCCCATCCACGCACGTAGTGACAATCCGGTGGCCATCCGGGTGGAAAAGAGCATGCGTTACCCGGTCAGTGTGCCTGAGAATTGGATTGGGATTAAGCGGTTGATGATTTTCAGTAAGCCAGAGGCGAGCCTGGCGGTCCAAACCAGCAGTTACAATCAGCCGGCCATCCGGACTGAACTCCGCGCTCCTAACTCCGTCCCGGTGCTCCAGGTCGGGAGGAATACGCCGGCCGGTTGCGCTCTCCCAAACGCGCGCTTTGTGGTCGGAACAGGCGGTCACAACCAATTGTCCATCGGGACTGAACGCGGCATAACCAACCCAGCTCGGGTGCTCCAGCGGCGGCGAGAGCGCATGCTCGTCCGACGCGTTCCAGAGCCGGGCGGTGCCATCACGGCTTGTAGTGACAATAACACGCCCATCAGGGCTGAACCTGGCGAAGGTGACGGCATCGTTATGGCCCTGCAACTCAAGCTCGAGTGCACCGGTCTGCGTATTCCAGACCCGGACAATTCTGTCGATGGACGCCGTGACAATGCGATGCCCATCAGGGCTAAACATGGCGCTCAGCACCTTTCCCGGATGGTTCAGGCTGGACACCTTGGCCCCGTCTTTTGCCCTCCAAAGGCAGGCCGTTTTGTCTTGGCTGGCGGTGACTATCAAGCTCCCGTCCGGGCTGAACGCGCCGCGGCACAGCCCATCCGATTGGCCAAACTGCTGCGTGACCGGACTCCCCGTCTCGATATCGAAAACTCGCGCTCTGCCGAACCACTCGATGAAAAGAACCTGCCGGCCGTCGGGACTGAAGTCGGCGGCATCAACCTCTCTTGCAGCGGACCAGCATTGGACGAGCTTCGCGCATTGCGCCAACACCGACCCCAGCCTGAGCCGGTGCCGGCTTTGGTTGGCCGGATCGCTGTCCAGCCGAAGTGCCTCTGTAAAGTAAGGGAATGCTCCAAGAAGGTCGCCCGATTCCATGGCCCGGTTTCCATAAGCGATATCGGCTCCGATTTGTCGCTGGCGTGATTGCATAGCAATGCTCCGCTCACGGAATGCTGGGTAGGAAACGGCCGCCATAATGGCAGCAATCAGCCCCAGGATGCCAACCACCCGTTTCACGTTGGACCAGCGCCGTTCCAGCATCCTCAGCCGTTTGACGGATTTCCCGTTGGCAACCAGGACCAGGTCGGCGAGCAGGTCAGTGGCAAGGGCGTACCGTTGGCTTGCCTGGCGCCTGCAAGCTCGGAGGATAACCTCGTTCAGCTCCAGCAGGCCCGCGTGTTCCGGGGATTGCTCCCACTCAAGGGGCAGTGCCGGGAAATCCTGGCGGTCTTTGGCCGTGCTGGCCTCGTAGAGGACTTTTCCCAGACCGTAGATATCCCCTTGAACGGTGCATGGGCCCTCCGGCGGTATGAAGCCCTCCGTCCCCACATAAGAGCGGGCCTCATCGACCTCGACCACGAGGCCGATGTCAGCCAGTTTTGCCATGCCACCGACAAAGATGATGTTGGAGGGCTTTACGTCCCGATGCACCAGGCCGTGCTTATGAAGTTCAGCCAGGGTAGCGCTGAGGGTCACCCCCAGTTGGAGACATTCCTGCAAGGGCAGCCGGCCACGCTTCGAGATGTCCGCCGCCAGGGTCCTGGGGGAATATGTCTGGGGATCGATATCCTGTCCCGAGTTCTGGTCGTCACCCAGTTCCATCACATAGTAGAAACACCCTTGCTTCTCGCTGCTCCCTACGTGCAGCACATCCAAAAAGCCCTCGTACGAGCGGGAGATCGGCTCGAAAGTGCGAATACCGTTTAATTCCCGCTCGAAGGGCCGCTCGTCTTTGAAAGACTTACGCCACACGATCTTGACCGCCCGATACCTCCCCATCATGTTTCGGGCCAACCACACGTCCCCGTAGCTGCCCTGGCCAATCAGGCGCACCAATTGATGATCGGGAATCGAAACGGGTACTGGAGCCCGGGCATTGGCAAGAGATACACCTGCATCGGACTCTGCGGGACGGCCTCCGTTCTGCGCGGCACCCGGCTCGGTCTTCATCACAGCAGTGGGTGAACTGCACCGATTAAAAGGGCCGGAGACAGCCTTTTCGGCTTCGCATGTCGCTGTGAATCAGTCACTTGCATCTGCACGGCCCATCCGGCCACGCGCAGATTCTGCCGAGGAGGCCGAATTCTCTGCGAAGCACAATATATGCCAAAATGCAGACCTGGGCGCTCCCTGGCAGACTAAAGGCCCTTCACCAATCTGAGCCAAGAGCTAACGCAACCAATCCCGATCGAAATCCATTGCTTGATGAAAGCCTCCGCCCCAGACACTGGTTTTTCCGATATGCTGGACCAGTGAGGGAGCGTGATAGAGAATGGGCTTCTTTAACCGGCCCGCCAAGCGCGAGATCCTGATGTCCTGCATTCCTTGCACCCGGTTCCAACGGCGAATCACGTACTCCACAGTCTGTCTTGACAGGAGAAAGGCCTGGCTGCCAAACACCGAGGTCGGGCTGATGAGGCGCGCACGGTTCTTAATATCACACGCCAGGTGTGGGATGCGTGGGTTGTACAAACTTGCCAGGGTTACCGTACGGGTCTTGAGCGGTTCCCAATTCTGCAAGTTATGGCGAATATGCCGGTTAAAATCCAGATCGTCCTCCAGGAAAAGCACGTAATCGGCCGGATACTCCAGGCTCCCTTTGAGCGCCAGCAATGCGCAGTTGGTTTGGCGCTGCTGGTGGTCATCGCCCTTGGCTGCATCCATTTGAATATCCAGCGGGGCATCTCCCCAATCGGTTCGGGCAAGGTTGGCCAGTGTGTGGCGGCGCAGGTCATCGCGCTCGGCGCATGAAATCATCACGGCCTGAATCTTCAAGGGCCTCTTTGTCGGTTTCAAAATGGGCTGCGGGCGAAATCCATTCTTCGCCTGCAGGCTCAACCCGCCATCCCAGGTTCGCTGCAACTGGGCAACATAACGGCGGCACTCTGTTTCGTGCCGGAAATCTTCGACCTGTCGGTTGCTCAAGAACAAATCCCATTTGTCTGTGTTCCGATGCTGGAAGACTCGACGGCCCTGGAAATCATGCTGGCACATCGTGCCCGTTAGCGGGTGGATGGGCTTGGGGACCAGTGAATAGGGCTGCTTCACCTTTCCAAAAGCCAGATGAAATGTCTCTTTGTCGCCGTGCAGGTGCTGGTAATAAAAGTCGGAATTCTCATTGAACCACATCGCCAGGCAGAGCGCAGTCCAGCACCGTTGTTTATCCACCACTATCTGGCCGGTCTCAAATTCCGGTTCCTGCGGCTCGCGCAGTCCGCAACTGCGCCAGATGGCGGCTGCTTTTGAGTTCGTACCGTGGCCGTAATCGGGCCAGAACATCGCCCCGGTGGTTCGATAGGGCGGTGTTTCGAACAAGAAGTCGGGATTCACGACGGGCACATTGTCGGCATCGAGGAACAGCACCTCGCGAAAGCGCGAATGCAGAATCGCATAAGGCTTGAGTTCCCATCCATGCAGGATCCGGGCTGGAAACTGCCTACGGATTACGCTGGCATCGACGCACTCCACGCCCAGAGGAGCCAGCAGCGCCTCCATCGCTTCGTCAAACTCTTTCCTGCCCAAGTGCCACAACTGAATGGGCAACTGGCAGTTGAGGCGCCGCAGCATGTTGATGCAGACCCAAGCGCAAGTGAAGTACGTGACGCCGCCGCCGCAAATAACGATGCCCCGGCCTTCGTAGCGGTCGGGATAAGGCGGAATCGTTCGCAGGCGCCGCTCACAAGCCATGCCAGCGCTGTGGAGATTCAAAGGTTGCCGGTCGTAAGGGTTATCGGCAGTTGCGAGGATGCCTCGTTGCGCCGATTCGCGCTGCGGGAGAGACAGATATTTCAGGACACCCCCTTGGTAGTACAACTCTATCCGCCGAATCACCTCTGCCGAGGAAATCAGGTCCATGCAGCGGGGCAGGCCGTTCGCCACATTGGTACACAGGGCGTCGGCCTTGTCCCGTCCATCGCCATCCCGCAACCTCGTGGTTCTATCCCTCCAGCAGCCCCCGCCGGCACAACAGGGCAGCCCGCCATTAGTGTGAATAAACTGATGATCGGGGTAGGCCTCCCAGTGCGCAGGCTCCCGGCCGCCGGCCACAACCACGCATGGTCGGTTTGGGGGCCGGCCGCGCTTGGTGGCCACAGCCGCTGCCAAGTGCATCAGCGCGGTCACAGGACAGAGCACCCCTTGCGAGTGATGGACCAGTCGGATCAACTCCCGGAAGTTGGTTTGTCCGCGCAGGTCGATGACCCCATCCAGTCTCGGATGATGATGGCCGTGATGGCCAACCTGGACGAATTGGATCTTCCCACGAAAATGATCCACAACTTCCTGATAGCGGGGCCGGTCCCACCACTTGATGGTCACGTCATGCTTTCCGCCTGCTGCCACGATCCAGAATGGAGTGTCCATCCCGGTGAGTTCGTGGACTTGGGAAAACCAGGCTTTTTCCTGGGGAGAAAGGTGGATGTCCCCTTTAAAGACGGTTGGCTTGATGCCAAGACCCAAGCGCTTGTTCAGAAATGCGATGAAACCATGCAGACAGTGGTAAGGAGCTTTGTTGCAGCGGTTGATGAGAGGATAAGTGCAATCAATCCGCTGGACCTCCGGGTCCTGCTCGGACAACGGCGTGATGTGCGGATTATGCTCCCACAGCTCGGGACAAGCCGTACGCACATCCGTCACAAACTGCCCGGGATACCAGTAGTGCAAGTCACGAACCGCCGCGGTCAGCATCACGATGTCCCCTGGCGACAGGCCGCAGTGCAAGATCACCTTTCTCATACGTGGAGCAGGAGTTCCGGTCACCTGCGGCGGAGGTGCCCGGCGTGAACAAAAGTGCTCGGTGGGCCGCGTGGGTGAACCGCAGCCAAAGCACTCACACTGTTCTCGCGCCTTAAGAGCTGGACCGCCCATCTCACCAGCGCGGCCCAGCGTACTTACGGCGGTCATTCATCAGGGCTCGGCGTTTGCGGTTCCGGGCTGATGCTGGGGCTTGGACTGGGAGGCGGATCGTCAGCGGCGACTAGCTTCCCGGGATTGCGAGCGGGTTTGGGGCTGAATCCAGGTTCCACTTTCTCTTTGCGAACAGTTGTATTAGTCGTTGCGGTGGCCATGTTATGTCGGTTTTGTTGTTATCTGCGTTATGACCCCGGCAACGCCAATGCGGCCGGGTCGGTTGTCCCCACGAACTCCCTGGCGAAACTGAAAAAGAACACTCGACGTAGTCACGGGCAAAAACAGTCCGGCCTCTCCAGCCGGAGTGAGAGCTTCTTCAATATTCGCCGCCTGATCTCGTGCATCGCCCGCGGGGATTCGACGGGAATACCGCAAATCCGGTCTGAATCTCGAGTCGCGGATTTTGCCGTCAAACGGCCCTTGCTCTTGGCTTTTGAATTTGCGGTGAACATAAAACTCTCAATCAAAGTCGGCTGGTTTGAAGACGCGTAATCTCCTGCTTGATCAACTTGGAGATCCGGTGTTTAGCCAGGTAAACCCGGCCGCGATTGACGTTCAGGGCTCGCACCACTCTGGACACCGGCAGTGTTTTTAAGACGCAGTAATCGAAGATCTGATACTGCTTGGGATCGACTCTCTTTTTGACGCGCTCAAGAGCTGCCGCCATCAGGTTTCTCTCCCATTCCTCATCCCAGAGCGCCTCTAAGGCTGGCTCCGCAGGGTCGGGGATCTTTTCCAGGGTTCCGGTGCCGGTGGACGTGCGTGAGCCGCGGTTTGCGGATTGATTCATCGACCGTTTTAGCGGCGCTCGCTTCTCCAATTGCCGCTTGATACGCCAACCGGTCAAACGCATGAGCCAGGTCTTGAAGGAGCCCCTGCGGGGATCGTAGTGGAAGTTCGGCATGCTCCTTGAAACCGAAATGAGAGTCTCCTGAACAACATCCTGGGCCTCGGCATCGCTCAGCCCGGCTTTCAGGGCGGCATTGTAAATCAACCTCCAGTACGTGTCGAAAAAAACCTTCCAGCTTTCGTGGTCATCCCAATCCTTCAATCGACTCAGCAGCGATTGTCGGGTCGGAATGAACTCGTTGGCATCATTCGACCTCAGGTTTTCCGCAATCATCTAGGTATATATACCCGTCTCAGGAGGCAGTTCTTTCAACAAAATGCACAGTTGCAGCTTTTTCTTGTCGTCTTCGGTGCCTGTCAAACGGCGTCAAGTTTCAGCCCAGAGCGGGTTTTTTAGCAAGACGAAAAGATTTTTGCCTCAGCAGAATTTGTGGGTAGCCAAGGATGTCACACAGATGCAAGTGCTTTACTCACAATTACATGCGCCGTAAAAAGGCTCTTTTTCCTGGTTCCCACATCCCAGGGGCAGGCAGGCGAGCGGCGGGGACGGGCTTCCGAGCCTCAGCTCGCGTCGCCGCCGGTCGCCACTGCGTAACGGACTCGCCTGCCTACCCCTGGGATGTGCCATTTTGACCCACAAATTTTGCCATGGAGCCAGATTTTTGAAAGATCGCCGCTACTTGATGTGTACTAGTGTACGGAGCCTCCTTTCTAAAGCGGAGCATGTGATTTGGGCAGGGCGCGCTTAAAACAATGAAAAGTCGCTTTCTGAGTGTTTCGGGAACAACCATTTCGCCGACGAGAGTCGGGTGGGAAAGGGCAACAGGAGGAAGGAGCTACTGTCTGGCTTCCCAGTCAGCAGCTCTCTTTGGAAGCTGGGGAGTGTCCCTTCAGATGATCCGGATTGCGCCGCATTGCCCGGTTCCAGAGGCAGAGAGAGCAAGTTCTTCCAGAGGGAATGGGTTTGGCCCAGGTCTGCCCCAGGACCAAGGAAGGATGGATGGCTCCTCTGAAAACGCCAATGATGGATTAGCCAACCGTGGGCTTGTGCTCTAGGAACGCAAATATTTCAGAGAAAACGGAGGAAAAATGAATGCGAAGGTCAAGAATAACAACGCGGCTCTCCACATCTGTTTCGACCGCCTGGTGCCCAGCGATATCCACCCGGCCTATGCTGCGGCTCAAGCCGCGGCGGTGCAGCATCACATGCGAGAAATTCGCGCCCGAGCGCAGACGGCGGGATTGGAGCCCGGGGCGATCATTCACGTTGCGCGCATGGCCGTGTCGCTTTCGAAAAAATGGGAGAACGAGCGTCAACTCGGGACTTGGAACCCCTCCGCGGCGAGGTCCCGAATGTGAATAACTAACGGCCAGGTATGACCGTGAATGTCAGACCCCCCCGTGATACGCTGCCACGTGGAAGCTCCGAACACCCTGGCCTGCCCAAGGAGCGGGTGGGGAGGAGGGAAGGGGGCGAGGGGGGCTTGGTGCCGGTGCCTCCCCTCGAGGGTCCCTCCTGAGAAAAAGGCTGGACCAAATGCTCGCCTATGCGAAAGACCTGAAGCAGCGGAAGGGGCACAACGTCGGCTAAGTCTGAAGATGAAGGCCAGCTCAATCAAAGGTGGCGCCTTCCAGCATGTACAGGACGCCCTGGTTTTGGGGCAGGAGGGCCTGCGATGATGGCGCAAGGCGCGGAAAGCTCTTGCCGGTTTTTGATCGACGAGATGAGCGAAGGGGCGCTGCTGCTGGGGCCGGACGGGACGATCCTCTACGCCAATACCCGCTTTGCCCGGTTGGCGGGCCGGCCCTTGGAACAGGTCATCGGCTCCTCCTGGGTGCGTTTCTTTGCGGCGGCGGACCATCCCCGGCTTGAGACGCTGCTGCCGGCGGCAAAGGCCGGGGGCGTGCGCGGCGAGTTTGTTTTGCAGGCTGAACCTGGGGCGGCCGCCCGGCCGGTCGCTGTTTTCCTCTGCGCGATGAAGCGGGAGCGGGTGGAAGGATTTTCGGTCGTGGTGACTGACCTCACCGAACGCAGGGCGGCCCAGGCGGCCCTGGGTGAAGCCAAGGAGAAGTTGGAAATTCGGGTCCAGGAAAGAACCGCGCAACTGTCCGGTGCCAACACACGGTTACGGCGGCAAAGCCAGTTTATGGAGCGCCGCTTGGCGGAGCGGGGGGCGGCGCTCCGGGAAACGACGGACCAGCTCGACACGTTTGTTCATACCCTGGCGCACGATATGCAGGCGACGTTGCGGGCGCAGGTGGCCTTTGCCGCGCTCCTGCTGCAGGAGTATGGGGCGGCCCTGGGCGAAACCGGCAGCCACTATGCGCGGCGAATCGCCGAATCGGCAGGGCGGCAGGCCCTGCTGTTGAGCGATTTGCTCAGGTACATGAGCCTCAGCCGGCTCGATTTGCCGACCGAACCAGTGGACCTCCACCAGGCCGTAAAGCAAGCCCAGGCGGACCTGGTCCTGGACATCGAGCGGCGGCAGGCGAGCGTGACCGTGGAACCGGTCCAGGGCCAGGCCGTGGCCAATCCAGCCTTACTGCACCTCATTCTGACGAATCTGATGTCCAATGCCCTCAAGTTCATGGCGCCCGGCACCAGGTCCCAGGTCCGCATCTGGACGGAGTTGCGCCCAGCCTCAGTGCCCGCTGCCTTCTGCCTGGGCCGCGCGCTGGCGCGCAAGCGCGGCAAGGGCCCGCCAGAGCACGCACAGGCTGCCGCCCGCGCCCCGCCCTCCGCCCTCGAATCCCTCAACTCTCAATCGGCAACCAACTGCCTATTCATCCGGCTTTGGGTGGCGGACAACGGCCTCGGCATCCCGGCAGAGCACCTCAACAAGCTCTTCGGCGCCTGCCAGCAACTGCACGCCGCACGGCGGCATCCAGGGACGGGCATTGGGCTGGCGCTCGTCAAGAAGGCGGCCGAGCGGATGGGCGGACGCGTGGGGGTGGAATCTGAAGTTGGGAAAGGGAGCCGGTTCTGGGTGGAGCTGCGGGCGGCGTAACCTCCGGTGCGCCGCGCGGAGATTCTCCCGGTTGACAACCGCGGCGGCTCTGCCCAGTCTAGGGTGGTGACCACAGACCAAACAGGTCCCGGCAGCAGCAGCAGGAGCCGGCTGGCCCGCGTTGTCGTCGGCGCGCCGCTGGTGCTTTCGAAGTACTTATGGATCTGGCCGTTGGTGGGGGCCTTGCTCATCGGCCTGGTCGCTTTCTGGACCCGCGACCTGGTGGAAGGGACGTTCAAGGCGGAACTGGCCGGGCGTCTGGAGACGTTGCTGAACGCGGACGTGGCCGCCTTGCGGCTTTGGTTTTCCGAACAGGAGTCCAACGCGAAGTCGTTCGCGGCGGACGCGCGCATCCGCGAGGCGATCCTTGCCCTCACCGAACTGGCCAGGCAACCCGGCGTGACCCAGGCCACGCTGGCAGATGCGGCCCCCGCCCGGACGCTGCAGCTTGCCCTCAGGCCGCTCCTGGAACCACAGCATTACCTCGATTATGTGGTGGTTGGGGCCGACGAGCGCATCCTGGCCTCCCCATTGCGCTTCCAGGTCAACCGTCGCGCGCCGGCGGGCTACGCCTTGTTTGTGCGGCGGGCGCTGGATGGCCAGCCCATCGTCTCCGCGCCCTTTGCCAGCGAGGTTCCGCCGGGCCAACTGGCGGGCGGCCCCACGATGTTTGCGGCGGCGCCGGTGAGGGCCGCCAATGGGACGGTTGTGGCCCTGCTGGGCTTGCGGATGAAGCCGGAGGACCAGTTCAGCCAAATCTTCCTGATGGCCCACACGGGGGAGAGCGGCGAGGCCTATGCCTTTGACCGCCAGGGAGTCATGCTGACCGCCTCGCGGTTTGACCCGGAGCTCAGATACCTTGGCTTGATCCCCGACCTCCCGGAGGCCACCTCGATTCTCAACCTGCGCTTGCTCGACCCGGAGGTCGACCTGACGCGCGGGGAACATCCCCGCCGGCCCCGCAGTCAAATGCCCCTCACGCGCATGGCCGCTTCGGCCACGCGGCAAGGGCAAGGCTGCGACGTCACCGGCTATCGGAACTACCGCGGGGTGAATGTCATCGGCGCCTGGACGTGGCTGCCGGCCTACAACCTGGGGGTGGCGACGGAAGAGGGGGCGGATGAGGCCTTCGAGACGCTGTCTGTGGTGCGGCGGGTGTTTCTGACCCTGTTCCTGTTGCTGGTCCTGGGCGGCGTCGCCATCTTCGCCTTTTCGCTGCTGCTCGAACGGTTGCAGGCCGCGGTCCGCAAGAGCGCCGTGGCCGCGCGGCGGCTGGGACAATATGTGCTGGTGCAGGAGATCGGGCGCGGGGCCAACGGCATGGTCTATCGCGCGCGGCATACCCTGCTGCGCCGGCCGGTCGCCATCAAGGTGCTCAGCCCCGACTTGACCAACCAGGCCACGGCCGAGCGTTTCGAGCACGAGGTGCAGATCACCAGCCAACTCACCCACCCGAACACCGTCGCCGTCTATGACTACGGGCGCACGCCCGAAGGACTGTTCTATTACGCGATGGAATACTTGAGCGGCATCAACCTCGACCGTCTGGGGCGGCAATTCGGCCCGCAGCCCGAGGGGCGCGTCATCCATATTCTGCGCCAGGTCTGCGGTTCTCTGGCCGAGGCCCACCGGGTCGGACTCATCCACCGCGACATCAAACCCGCCAATATCCTCCTCACCCGCCGCGGCGGAGCGTGCGACACGGTCAAGGTGCTGGACTTCGGCCTGGTCAAAGCTGCGCACGCCGGGCCCGTGGGGCTTGTCCAGGGCGCCGTGGTCGGGACGCCGCACTTCATGTCGCCCGAGGCCATCGCCAGCCCGGAGGCCGTGGACGCCCGCAGCGACCTCTACTCCCTCGGCGCGGTCGGTTACTGGTTGCTGACGGGCCGGACGCTCTTCGAGACGGACAACGTCCAGCAGTTGCTCGAACGGCAAGTCAAGGACATGCCTCCGTGGCCCTCGCAGCGGTTGGGCAGGCAAATCGCCGCCGACCTGGAAGCGTTGATTATGTGCTGCCTGGCGAAGCCGCCGGCCCAGCGCCCCGCCAGCGCGGACGCCCTGGAGGAGGCCCTGGGCCAGTGCGCCGCGGCGCGCGCCTGGACGTCGCGCGAGGCTGCGCTTTGGTGGAGTGCGAACCTGCCGAGCCTGGAGACTGTGCCCGCGGCGGTCATGGCGGAAAAGACGCTCGTCATCGCCCCAAGGCCCTGAATTATTTTCTGCCAAAATCTGCTCGTCGGGCGACGCTTTGTTCGGCGGCACAGGAGCGCAGCCTCCCGGCTCGCACCACCCCCGGCCAATGGGAAAACTCCCGCTTTGGCCCCCCTTGTTTTCGGCAAAATCTGCCAATCCAGCCAATAGAGCCAATGGAGCCAATGGAGCATTTTGTGTGGGAAGGGGTGACCCATAGCATGGTTCGTTTTTTTGGCCTGGCCAGATGATGGGAAGGCTTGCAGGAATGCCCCCATGCCACGCAAACCACGGGTTGAGTATCCTGGGGCGGTGTGCCACGTGATGAGCCGCGGAGATCGGAGCGAGGACATTTTCCTGGATGACGTGGATCGGCAGTCCCGCCGGTGCGGGACTGGAGGTTCTTTAAGCACGGACGGACACGAAGGGACACGGACGAACACGGATTTGAGCGTCATCTGTGTTTATCCGTGTCCGTCTGTGGTTGGAGCTCCCGCCGTCACTGACCGGTTGCCCTTTTTCTGTTTCCATCCTCGCTGGATGCTGGTAGTCTCCCTGATGCGATGGACCAGCAAATTCCGTTGCAGGATCGGGCGCAGGTAGATGACTTCCGCCGCAAGCACCTGACGGGGCTGCTCACGCTCCTGTTCACCGACATCGTCGGGTCCGGCAAACTCAAGGCGGAGCTGGGCGATCAGCAGGGCCTGGCCCTCATTCACGCCCACCACGCGTCGGTGCGGGAGCTTTTGGGTCAATTCTCCGACGCACAGGAGATTAGCACCGCCGGCGACTCGTTTTTCATCGTGTTCGCTCGCCCTTCGGAGGGAGTGAAATTTGCCCTCATGCTGCAGGCACGGCTCAAGGGCCTTTCGACCTCAGCGGGCCAGAAGGTGTCCGATCGGATTGGTATTCATGTGGGGGAGGTGTTCATCGAATCGACCGACGGTGCCGAGAAGCCCAAGGACTTGTTCGGGCTACAAGTGGACGTGGCGGCGTGGGTGATGTCGCTGGCCAGAGGCGATCAAATCCTGGTCACGCGCTTTGCCTTCGACAACGCGCGGCAAGTGCTCAAGGGCGAGGACATCGAGGGACTCGGGCCACTGTCCTGGGTGAGTCATGGATCATATCAGTTGAGGGGCACGGACCAATCGGTGGAGGTCTGCGAAGTGACATCGTCAAAGACGGCGCTGTTGTCGCCGCCCAGTGACTCGCACAAGGCACGGAAGATCACCAGCGAAGGAGAGTTGGTGTTGGGGTGGCGACCAGCCATTGGCCAAGAGGTGCCCAACACCAGTTGGGTGTTGGAGGAGAAGTTGGGCGAAGGAGGCTTTGGGGAGGTGTGGCTGGGGCGACATCGTCAGCTCAAAGACCAGCGAGTGTTCAAGTTCTGTTTCTTGGCTGACCGGGTGCGCTCGCTCAAACGCGAGGTGACATTGTTCCGGCTTCTGAAGGAACGGGCCAGGGAACAATTCAACATCGTCCGCTTGCACGACGTGTGCCTGGAACAACCACCGTATTACCTGGTGGAGGAGTACGTCGAAGGGCGTGACCTGGGGCGGTGGTCTGAAAAGCAGGGTGGCATTGAACAGGTGCCGGTGGAAACCCGCCTGGAGATCGTGGCGCAAGCGGCGGAGGCACTCCAGGCGGCGCATGAAGCCGGCATCGTCCATCGGGATATAAAACCGGGGAACATTCTGATCCGTGCGACTGGCAGGCAGTTGACGGACAAAGAGGGCACCTTAAGTGCGACGCCAGTTGCGCCCGCGACGCTGGGCGTGAAGCTAACCGACTTCGGGATCGGGCAGGTATTGTCGGCGGAGGCCCTGGTGGGGGTGACGCGCGCGGGTCTTACCCGCACGCTCCTGTCGCCCAGTTCGTCGCAGACGGGGACTCAGCTTTACATGGCACCCGAGTTGTTGGCGGGGAAACCAGCCTCGACGCGATCGGACATCTACGCATTAGGGGTGGTGCTTTATCAATTGATGGTGGGTGATTTCCAGCGGCCCGTGACGACGGAGTGGGCTGAGGACATCGTGGATCCACTGCTCCGAGACGATTTGAAGCGCTGTTTCGCTCGCAATCCGCGCGACCGATTTGCCGGCGCCGGTCAGTTGGCCGAGAGCATCCGCTCCTTGCACCAGCGCCGGCGGGCGTTGCTGGAGCAACAAGCGGTCTTGGCAGCCAGGGAAAGAGCCGCCTTCCGCCGTGGGATCCTGCGGACGGGTGCCATCGCCAGTTTGATCCTCCTGGTCATCCTCGCTCTGGCTTGGCAGGTGCGCTCGAACGCCCTCGCCAAATACCGCCAGGCCGCCCAGATCCGTTCCACGACCGTCCGCCTGACCGTGGCCAACGGCGTCAGTCTCGCCAACAGCGGGGACTGGCTCTCGGCAGGGCTGTGGTTCTCGGAGGCCTTCCTCTTGGATGAGGGGTTCCGGGTGGCTTCTGATCCGCAGCTCACCCGGCAGACCCACCGGCTCCGCCTCAACTCGGTGCTGCGCCAGTCACCCCGTCTTGAGCAAATGTGGTTCGATGAGGGCAGCCCGTCGGGCGGTTTCGATCTGGCCGGACAGCATGTCCTGCTCGGCAGCACCAACGGCTACAGGCTTTACAGCATCCTTTCTGGCCAGCCCGCCAGCCCGCGTGTGGGGCAGGGCCGCGAGCGGGCCAGCCTTCGTCCGGATGGGCGGCAGGTGGTAACCGGCGGTGGCGCGACCAACTCCCTGTTCACTTTATGGGAGGCGCCTTCCGGCGCCCGCCTGTTCGATTTGCACGAAATGGGAGGCGAGGGGCCCTTTCGGAGCGACTGCACGGACCTCGAATTCTCACCCGACGGCCGCTGGATTGCGGCGCCGGTGTCGGGGCCCGGTGGGCGTGTCGTGATTTGGGACGCGGAGAGCGGTCGCGCGCGGCGAGCGATCGACTATGCCGACGCACCGAATGTAGGATGGACCAACAACGGCAACTTCATCGTCAGCGCTCGCTTCGACGCGTCGGGCCAACGCCTGGTGACCACTGGCGCGGAGGACCATCGCGCCGTGGTCTGGCAATGGGAGACGGGGCGCGCACTGCATGTCCTGGCCGGCCACGGGAACTGGGTCTATAGCGGCTGTTTCGGCCAGCGGCACACGAATTGGCTGCTCACCTGCAGCTTTGATCGCACTGCCCGCTTGTGGGACCTCCGGACCGAGCAATGCCTGGTCCGGGTCGAGCACGAGGGCGACGCCATCCGCGATGTCCAGTTCAGCCCCGATGACCGCCTGTTTCTCACTGGCGGGTTGGACTCGACGGTGCGATTCTGGGACTCCGAAACCGGGCGGATGGTGCCTCCCATTCTCAGGGACCACAGCCGGGTGATACGGGTGCTGTGGAGCGCCGATGGCAGGCGGGTGCTGACTCTCAGCTACGACCGCACGGCCCGAGTGTGGCGTCTCAGGTCCCAGGAGCCGGTCGCGCAAGCTACCCAGAGCGATTTCAGTGCCGACGGCCGGTGGGCGCTCACCTTCGCTGGGGCCACGGGGCGGGTCCAGGAAGCTGCCGGCGGCCGCGACCTCGCGGCTTTCAAGTTGGCCTCCACCAATGTCTCCGCTTTCTGCTTTGCCGGGGGGCCAGATCGGCTCTTCTGTTTCTCCCGCCTGCCGGGTTCGACGCCTGCCGGCCCGAGCCAGGTCCGGCTCTGGCAAATCGCTCGAAACGCTCCCGTCGGCGCCCCCCATTTCTACGACCCTTCGTGGTCTCATTGCCTGTGTGCCCCTGGCGGGCGGCGGTTCGCCTTCTACCCGGCGGCGGCTACGAATGCCCCGGCGGGCGGCGCCCAGGGTGTCTTTGTGTGGGAGCCGGCGCGTCCTTCCATGTCGAGGATGATCGCGTTCACCAACGAGGCCGTGGAATCCGTAGCCTTCGACCCCGAAGGGCGCCGGATGGCCATCGCCTCCCAAGACCGCACGACCGAAGGTGGAGTGCTGCGCCTGGCCGACCTGGACGCGGCTCGGCGACCCACCCTTTTGCGGCGCTTCCGACAGCGGATTGCCCATGTAACCTTTAGCGGGGACGGTCGGTGGCTGGCGGCTGCTTGCTGGGACGAATCCATGGACCCAGGGGCGGCCGTGATCTGGCGGGTTGGCGAACGGGGCCGTTCGTTTACCGAGGCCGGTCGGCTTGCCCACCTCGACGGCGTGCTCTACGCGACGTTTTCGGACTCCGGGCAGACGATCGCCACCGCCAGCGAAGACCAGACGGCCATCGTGTGGCACCTGGCCGATGGCACCTGGGAGGCCCCCCTCCGGCCACTCCGCTGCGGCGGCCAGGTGTATGCCTGCAGCTTCAGTCACAACGGCCGCTGGCTGGCCACGGCGTGCCGGGCACCAGAATCGCAGGGGACCAAAACGTGGAGCAGCCACATTCGGATCTGGGACGTCGCCAACGGCGAGCCGATCAGTCTCCCAGTGACCTTCTCCAACAAGGTGACCCGGCTGGCGTTCGTGGCTGACGACACGCGGCTTTTTGTCGAGCGCTGGCTGCCTCCGGCAGCACCCGAACGGTGGGTCATCGACCTGGCGGTCAATGAAGGCTCGCCGCAGGAATTCCTCCTGCGCACCGAGTTACTCTCCGCCCAGCGCTCGTTTCTCAGCGGGCGCGCCCAGCAGTTGTCCCGAGCCCTCCAGGGAGGCCTGTCGGCAGAAGAGAAAGAGATCCTGGTTCGCGCCGCCAGCGTCGGCCTCGGTCCCTTGCGCCCACTCAGCAAAGAGTACTGCCACGAGTTGTGGCTCGGCCTCTCGTCCGGAGTCGCCCCGCCTCCGTGAGTCGAGCCAGGCGGCGGACCGGTTCCGATGCCGATGGCCCGCCCCGATGCGCGCGTCGCCTGACTGCGGCGGTCCCGTGGCGCCCTCCCATGCTCCTTGGCCCGGAGCCAGGCTTAGGTTGTTGCGCTTTGCCTCTTTTGGGGCCCCCGGGGCCCCGTTTTCTTTCCCGTTTTTTTGCCTTGCTTTCCCTTGCGGGTTGGAGTTAGTGTTCCGAACTGAACCGCTAAACTGTCGAGATCGTTATGAACGAACCACCCCAAAAGGCCAGCGAGACTTTACTGACATCATTTAGTGTACACGTCCTCGCGGGCGAGGCGCTCTGCTATCCCCAGAGCACCCATACCCCCACGGGCGGCACCGCGTTCGAAGTGAACGTTGCCACCAAACCAATCGACTCCGGCGTCATTCAAGCCTGGTTTATACAATCCGTCAAGCCGCTGGTCGGCGCGACAGCGGCGGACACCCTGGCAAAGCTCATTAAGGACAAACCGGGCGAGTTTAAAGCATTCCTGGAACAGGCGATCAAGTTCCGCCGGAGCCTCAAGTAGTCCAGCCCGCGCCTGAATGCCGCCTGCGGGTTCCGCTCGCGCCCTTGTCCGTGGGGCGCAGGCCCAAGGTGAGGTTCCAGCAGTCTGGGGCCGGGGCGCCGGGGGACCGCCAGGCTGTGCCGGCGGGGCCCTAACACGCCGCGGTCGGCGCGGGGGCGTGCGCAAACGCTCGCCCTATGAGGTGCACGCTCGGCCCGCCTGGTTCGCCGGCTTGTCATGTGCGCGATGCAACCGCGTAAACTCATTCTCCAATCGCACCTGGCCCTTGGGGACGTGGTAATGCTGACGGCGGCCGTCAGGGATTTGCACCGTCTTTGCCCTGGCCGGTTCATCACCGATGTGCGAACGGCCTTTCCCGATCTCTGGGTCCACAATCCCTACCTGAAGCCGCTTGACCCGTTGGATTCTACGGTGGAGACGGTGGGGTGTGACACGCCCATGGTGGGCCGCAGCGGCCAGGTGCCGTGCCACTGCCTCTACGCCTTCATGGATTTCCTCAACCGCCGGCTTGGTGTGCAGCTTGAGCCAACCGAGTTCCGCGGCGACATTCATCTCTCCGAGGCCGAACGATCAGCTCCTTCTCCCTTCCGCGAGTTGGCCGGGCGCGATGCCCCTTATTGGCTGGTCTGCGCCGGTGGCAAGCATGACATCACCATTAAGTGGTGGGCGGCCGAGCGCTACCAGGAGGTGATCGACCATTTTCGGGGGCGCATCCAGTTTGTCCAGGTGGGCCATGTTGGCCACTACCATCCGCGCCTGGACGGGGTCATGGACCTGCGCGGGCGCACCGACCTGCGCCAGTTGCTCCGGTTGGTCCACAATGCCGACGGCGTGCTCTGCGGGGTGACCGGGCTCATGCACCTGGCTGCTGCCGTCCCCAGGCCCCCCCAGCGTCGCGGCCTTCGCCCCTGCGTCGTCATCGCGGGCGGCCGTGAACCCGCGCACTGGGAGGCCTATCCGGGCCACCAGTACCTCCACACAGTGGGTGGCCTCCAGTGCTGCCGCGAGGGCGGCTGCTGGAAGTCACGCACGCGAACCCTGGGGGACGGCGCGCCGCAAGATGAACCCGATAGCCGGTGCGTGGACGTGGTGGGTTCTCTTCCTCGCTGCATGCATCTGATCACCTCCCAGGCTGTGATCGGCCGGATCGAAAGCTATTTTGACGGAGGTGTGGCGCGCTACCTGCGGCCCCGGCAGGCACGGCTGGCAGCTCGGGCCATGCGCGCCGCCGGCCCAAGCGGCTTTGAAGACCTGCCCCTGACTCTCGCCAGTGCCCGGCTTGCCCTCGAGGCCTTCCTGGACACCGCGCCCAGTCCACCAGCCTGTTATCGCGGCCGCGGCATCGTCATCTGCGGCGGCGGGGCCCGCTATTTCACAAATGCCTGGGTCTGTCTGAACGCCCTCCGCCGTCGCGGCTGCCGTCTGCCCATCCAGCTCTGGCATCTGGGCCGCCGGGAGATGGACCCGGACATGGAACGTCTTGTGGCCCCGTTGCAGGTCGAGTGTGTCGACGCCTCCAGAGTCCAACGCGCCCATCCGGTTCGCCACTTGGGCTTCTGGGGACTGAAGCCATACGCCATCCTCTTTTCCCCGTTCCGCCAGGTGTTGCTGCTCGACGCCGATAACGTGCCGGTGCGGGACCCGACCTTCCTGTTCGACATCCGCCCACTGCGGGAGTCCGGCGCCCTGTTTTGGCCCGACTTCGGCGGTTCCCGGCGAGCCGACACCATCTGGCGGAGTTGCGGACTGGACGTCCCCGCTGAACCTGAATTCGAGAGCGGTCAGGTCCTCGTCGACAAACGACGCTGCTGGCCGGCCCTACGGCTTGCCCTCTGGTTCAACGAGCACTCCGACTTCTACTACCAGCATCTCCATGGCGACAAAGACACGTTCAGCGTGGCGTTCCGCCGACTTCACACCGCGTATCGGCTCGTGCCGCATCCCCCAGAGCCGTTTCCAGGCGGGATGCACCAGCATGACTTCGAGGGGCGCCGGCTCTTTCAGCATCGGACCGGGTCGAAATGGACCCTGATGCCGCACAACCCCCGGCTCCCAGGGTTCCAATTCCAGGAGGAGTGCCTGGCGGACCTCGAGCTCCTCAGGCGCGGCTGGGACGGCCGGCTAACGTGGCTCCGCGCGCAATCGTCCAGACGCCCGCTCTGGCGCCGGCCTCGCCACGGCCCGGTAACGGTCGCCGCTTGGATGATTACCTGCCCGGAACGAGACGAGTCACGACGTGCCACGCTGGCCAGCCTCGCCGCGTCCGACTGGCCCGATCTCCCGCTGCACGTCCAGGTTGACCCGGAGAAAACCAGTGACCGCGTCCAGCGCATCGGCCGCCAGGTCCTCCACGCCCTGCAGCAGTTCCTCGATGATTCGGCTGACTACCTGCTCCTGCTCGAGGACGACCTGCGTTTCAACCGCCACCTCCGCTACAACGTCCAGCGCTGGCGGCCGTACCGCCGCCGCGAGATCACGCTCGCCGGCTTGTACAACCCTGGCCTCCGGGAGCTCGCGTTCGACCTGGCCGGCCACGCCGTCGCCGTCGCGCCCGAGTCCGCCTTCGGCACTCAGGCCTTGTTGCTCTCGCGCCCTGCTGTGCAACACGTCGTCTCAGCCTGGAACACGCTCAATGCTGCTGCCGACCTGCGACTCGTGCGCTTGGCCGCCCAACTCGGCCGCCCCCTCTACTACTACGCCCCGTCGCTCGTCCAGCACCAGCCGGTACCCAGCACCTGGGGCGGAGCCACCCACACGGCTCCCGACTTCGACCCCGACTGGCGGGCGTAGCCCAGGGAGGGGGTCAACCCATAGCATGGTTCGTTGTATTGGCTTGAGCAGATGATCAGAAGGCTTGTACGAATGCCCCCGTGCCACGCAAACTACGGGTTGAGTATCTGGCGCGATGTACCACGTGATGAGCCGCGGAGATCGGCGCGGGGACATTTTTCTGGATGACGTGGATCGGCAGTCCCGCAGGTGCGGGATCAAGACGCTGGCGGAGGCCTGCCAGAAAACCGGGTGGTGGGTGCATGCCTATTGTCTGATGCGCAACCGCGTTGCGGTTGGCGTCGGTTCGGGCCACGCTCGGCGCGGGTGAAGCGGCATTGGTGGCGGTGTTGGGATGGGGCCCCGGGCTGCGCCCGCTCAGAAATCGGCTTGCCCACTGGCGCGGCGTGGGGCATAAAGGCCGCATGTTTATGCGTTATTACACCCGAATACTCGTTGGTGCGTTGGCGTTGACTGTGGCGCTGGGCGCGGCGCTTGCCGCAGAGAATCCCTACCTGGGCGGGTGGGCGCTCACGCTGCCCGGCGGCGCCCCCGGCTGGTTGGGAGTGGAAGAGAACAACGGCCAACTCAAAGCCAGCATGCTCTGGGGCTGGGGCAGTGTCGAGCCTACCGCGTCGGCCAGCATCCAGGCGGGCAAGCTGGTGGTGACTCGCATCCACAACCTCCAGCGCCGGGAGGGCGGCAAGCAGGTCAAAAAGACCCTCCTCGAAACCATCACCGCCACGGCGGATGGGGACACGATTCAACTCTCGAGCGCCAAACCGCGCGAGAACGGCCTTGGGGAAGACAAAAGCGATTTCTCGGGCAAACGGATTCCCCCGGTGCCGCCGGCGCCCGACCTGGCCCAGGTCAAATTCGGCGAACCGCTCCAGCTCTTTAACGGCCAAGACCTGGCCGGCTGGCGGCTGACCGACCCCAACGCGGTCAACGGCTGGAGCGTCAAAGACGGCCTCCTGGTCAACGACCCGGTGCAACCGCAGGGCCAACCGCCCAAGAACTACGGCAACCTGCGCACCGACAAAGAGTTCGAGGATTTCAATATCACGCTCGAGGTGCGCGTGCCCGAGGGTGGAAACAGCGGCGTCTATCTGCGCGGCATTTACGAAATCCAGGTGGACGATAGTTATGGCCGTCGGCTGGACGCACACAACATGGGCGCGCTCTACAGCCGCATTAAACCGATCCTCAGCGCCGAGAAACCCGCCGGCCAGTGGCAGACCATGGACATCACCCTGGTGGACCGGCACCTCACCGTGGTCCTGAACGGCAAACGCATTATCGACAATCAGCCCGTCCTGGGCTGCACCGGCGGCGCCTTGTGGTCGGACGTCAACCGCCCCGGCCCCATCTATCTCCAAGGCGACCATACCGGCATCGAGTACCGCAACCTCGTGCTCAGGCCGGTGGTAAAGTGAGGCGGGCTGCGCCTGTTTGGTGAGTTGACCTGGATGCAAAAGGCCGTTCTGAACTTCATCGCCTTGCTGGCCCTGAGCCTGGGCCGGGCGGCAGCATCCGCCCCCGCCGCTGCCGCGACACCAACCCTTGGCCAGGTACTGGTGGATGATTTCAAGGGAAGCGCAGCATCCGCCGCCGCCGCTGCCGCGGCAGGAAACCTGGACGAACAAATGCTCCGCGAGCAGAAGCACTTTGTCGAATGCCTGGCTTATGTCTATGACCCGGGGCTTTGGATCAGCTATGGCAACTCGCTGTTTTTCATGCCCAGGAACGACGACCAACGCCGGCAGATTGAAACCATGAAGGCGGCGCGAGCGCACTACGCGGCCTTCACCAACCGGCAAACGCGGCATGAATTCGTGGCCAAGTTGATCGCCGAAAGCGGCCTCGCCGCGGATTGGCAAAAGAAGATTCTCCTGCCCTATTCAACCACCAACCAATATCTGACGCCTACCCTGGACCGGCCGCTCCGGATCGTTGACCGCTACACCCTGCTCAAGTCCTTCCCGGAGCCGGGCGACGCCCTGATTCAGGCCGGGCAGCCCATTTACTTCGTCATGGGCTTTGGTCGCGGAGCCAATGATGCTTACCGGACGAACGCCTTGTTGATTAAAGAGGGGTTGAAGACTTACACGACGGAAAGTAACGAGCGGCGAACCGTCGAGGCCTTCACCAACGCGGCCCTAAGCAGGGTGGAGACAGCCGTGCTTGACAAGGCCGTGGCCGCCTTTCAAAAGAAGGCGGCCGCCCTGGGCCAGGAAACAGCCAAAATCAAAGCCCGGCAGGAGTTCGAGGATTGCAAGGCCAAGGCCACCGAGGCCTCGCCGTTCATGGAATACCTCCTCGCCAAGGCCTACCTCGAGGGCCGCGGCACTGACCAGGACGAAAAGCTCGGCCTGCTCTGGATGAACAAGGCAGCCCAGGACGGGTCGGGCGATGCCAGGACCTACCTGGACGGCTTAAAATCCAGGTCCCAGTGAGGCGGCTCCGAATTGCGGATGCAGCCCTGCCCAGAAGTATGCCGCGCCGGGCGCGGGGGAAACCTCGCCATTCCACAGCCCCAAGCCAAGCGCCTTGAACAACTGCTGGCGGCGATAACGGCTGGCCATCGGAAAACGCTGCCCGAAAACCGCGCCATCTTGAACGCGAATTGGAATTACAAAACCCGTCGCTTGTTGCCTCTGTCCTCCGTCCTCCGCGCTCCGTCCCCCATCTTCCGTTCTTCAACGCCTCAACGTTTCAACGTTTCAACGCCTCCGGCCTCTGCCATCTGCCAGGGGGCGAGGGTTTCGCCCGCCCAGACCTGGTCGATGGGCTGGCGCGCGCGGACCAGGGCAGCTTGCCGGCCCCGGACCAGGACTTCCGCGGCGAGCGGCCGGGTGTTGTAATTGGAGGCCATGGCGAAGCCGTAAGCCCCGGCGCTCATCAGGGCCAGGTAATCGCCTTCACCCACCTTAGGCAACAGGCGGTCCTGGCAAAAGAAATCGCCCGATTCGCAAATCGGCCCGACGACGTCCGCTTTGACTTTGCCGCCAGGCTGGCGGGTCAGCGGCACGATCTCGTGGTAGGCCTCGTAAAAGGCCGGCCGGAGCAGGTCGTTCATCGCGGCGTCGACGATGAAAAACTTCTTCTGGCCGGTGCGTTTGACGTATTCGACGCGGGTGACGAGAACCCCGGCGTTGCCCGAAATGAACCGGCCCGGCTCCATCAGGACCCGCAGGCCCAGCGGTTTGAGCAGCGGCAGCAGGCGGGCGGCATAGGTCTGCGCGGTGAGCATGTTCTTTGCCCGGGCCGAGCGCCACCAGGCGGCCGAACCGCTGGCCAGCGCGGCGCGATAGACAATGCCCAACCCGCCGCCTATGCTCAGGAACTCCAATCCGTGCCTTTCCTTGAGCCGCCGCGCCAGCGGGAGCACTTTCTTCACGGCCTTTTCAAACGGAGCGACCCGGGTGATCTGCGACCCGAGATGCATTTGCAGCCCGCGCAACCGCAGGTTCTTCAGCTTGGCGGCGCGCGCATAAACCCCCTCCACCTTTTCGTAGGCGATGCCGAATTTGTTCTCGTAAGTCCCGGTCGTGATCTTCTGGTGCGTGCGGGCGGCCACATCCGGGTTGACGCGCACCGCGACCGGGGCCACCTCTTTGCGGCGGGCCGCCACGCGATTGATGCGCTCCAGTTCCGGCTCGCTCTCGGCGTTAATGCAATAAACGCCCTGGCGCAGGGCATACTCAATCTCGGATTCGCTCTTGCCTACCCCCGCAAAGACGCACTGCCCCGCCTCCGCGCCGGCCCCGAGGACGCGCCCCAGTTCGCCGGCGCTGACAATGTCGAACCCGCTGCCCAGCCTCGCCAGCGCCCGCAACACCGCCAGGTTCGAGTTGGACTTGACCGCAAAGCAGATGCGGTGGTCCACCTCGGCCATGGCGCGGTCAAGTTCTTGGAAATGCTCCCTCAGCGTGTGCTCTGAATAGACGTAAAGGGGCGTGCCAAACTCCCGGACGAGCCTCGCCAACGCCACTCCTTCGCAGCAGAGCCTGGCCCCGACATAATGGAAATCGTGCATCGGAGGCTGCTATGCTCCACCGTCCAACGTCCAAAGTCCAAATCTACTGCCTGCGGCCATCCATTGCGCTCCTGTCACTCGTCCCTCGCCCCTCGCCCCTCCTCACTCCTCAGGCTCGACTCCCTTACGGGTCCGCCAAAACCTTCGAACGTTGCGCGTGGTATTTTTCGGGCGTGATTTCCTCCGCCTTGTATTTGTCCAGCAGTTCGCTCAGCTCCCGTTGCTTTTCCGGGGAAATGGGCAAGGGCGGAGCCTCCAGCGGTTCGAAGGCCAGCGGGCCTTTGGGAAGCAAGGCTGTTCTCGTTGACTCCCGCTTCTTTTGGGGCTTGGCCTTGGCCTCGGCCTGGGCCGCCTGCTTGGCCTTGGCCTTCGTCTCAGCCATTACCTTGGCGGCCGTTTCCCTTTCCCTCCGCGCCTGGGCCTCGGCGGTCATTTTCTCGGCTTTGGCCTTGGCCGCGGCCTGGGCCTGGATGGCCTTTTCGGCCTTGGCCTTGGCTTCGGGTCCCTGGGCCTCTTTGCGCGCCTGAGCCTCGGCGGTCATTTTCTCGGCTTTGGCCTTGGCCGCGGCCTGGGCCTGGATGGCCTTTTCGGCCTGGGCCTTAGCTTCGGGTCCCTGGGCCTCTTTGCGCGCCTGGGCCTCGGCGGTCATTTTCTCGGCTTTGGCCTTGGCCGCGGCCTGGGCCTGAATGGCCTTTTCGGCCTGGGCCTTAGCTTCGGGTCCCTGGGCCTCTTTGCGCGCCTCGGCCACGGCTTTGGCAAGCGCAGGGGCGGTGGCTTCCGGTGATCGTCCCAGGACGGCCGAGAACAGGGGATCAGCTTGCAGTTTCGCCGATGGTGGGGGCACTGCCGAAAACCCGGCCAAGCGCGCGGCGGCCGGAGCAGACGCCAGGCCTCCGGGCCTGGGCGACGGTGCCGGCGCCTCCGAGAACTTGGTCCAGAGCGCGGCGCCCGGAGCAGACGCCAGGCCTCCGGGCCTGGGCGACGGTGGCGGCGCCTCCGAGAACTTGGTCCAGAGCGCGGCGCCCGGAGCAGACGCCAGGCCTCCGGGCCTGGGTGACGGTGGCGGCACGTCCAGGAACCTGAGCGAGGGTTTGGCGCCCGGAGCAGGCGCAGCCAGTTGGGCCAACTGCTGGGCTTGGAGTTCGCCAACCTGCTTGCGCAGGGCTGCGCGAGCTTTGGCTTGGGCCTCGGTATCTTGGGCGCGGGACACCACCACCACGCACGCGGCAGCCGCCACGCCCACGACCAGGAGAGAACTTGAAATCTGCATGGCTCCTTAATATGACAAATCGGGCACGGATGCAACAGCTTTCGTTCAACTGTTCACCCTAAAAGGGGGCAGGCTCAAAGACTTTGCCGCAAACAGGTCCGCCCTCCGGAACCGCCTCACACTTCTCTGCTCCTTTCCAGCCGATACAGCGGGGCCGCGCCGTAGTCCTTGGGAATGGGCAAATGCCCCAAGTATTCGAAAGCAACTTCGGAGACGCCCTCGGCGCCGCAGAGCGCCGCGAATTCCTGGCTGACGTAAACCTGGCCCTTGGCCGTAACCGGCTCCAGACGGGCCGCCCGTGTCACGTGTGAGCCCGTCAATAACACCTGCCGCATCACGGGGTTTACACAGATGAACACTGGCCCAGCGTGCAGGGCGATTCGCAGGCCCAATTCGGCTGGCAACCCGTGGTCGGCCCAAGGCGTGTGCACGACGAGATCGCGCAAATCCAAGGCAAAGAGGGCTGCGTCCCGTACGCCGTCAAAGGCAAAGTACAGCGCATCGCCCCAGGTCTGCGCGATGATCGGAACGAATTTCGAATCGGCAATCAGCCTGGCTACCGCCCCCATGAATTGGGTCACGAACGGGCGCATCTGGTCTTCCCCAATTCCGCTGTAGCCCACCACGTCCGCGAAGAGCACCGCCTTGATGTCCTGCTGCATGGCACTGATATTCAGTCCCCAAAACCTGCTGAAAGGGACCGGGGCCTCAGGCAGATTGGACCAGGTGCCCGCCAAACTCGTGTGCTCGGGCGGGCTGGGCGCGATAACATAAGGATACCGGCGAGCCTCCATCCATTCGGCCACGACGCTGCTCGTTCCCGCCAGACCGTCTCCCGGACTGCCATCCCACACCGCCAGCGTATTGAGTTGCAGGTCCAGCGCCTGCGCCCGCACCACCGCCAAGCCCGTGATAATTCGGTTGGCATAAACAAAGGTCACGGGGGAAAGCGGAGCACTCTCGGAGGCGGCCACTTCCGCCGGGTTGGCGATCGAGCACGAAGTGGCTTTGGCTATAATATTGTCAAATCGTCTCGCCCAGCCCTCCCCGGCGAAGTTGACGCTTTGGCGCTTGAACGCCTCCACCGGGCAGGCCAGCACCAGGTGCAGTTCTGCCCCTCGCTCCAACATGCACTCGCAGAACAGGATGTCCCCCCCGCACGCCGCAGAGCAATAACCAAAGCCCACCTTGACCTCGTCCAGGTACTGGCTGATCTGACGACGGACTTCCGCCTCCCGGTGGGCCGGGAAGCGCGGCTGGCTTCGCCCGGGCCGGTCCAGCATGTGGCCGGCGAAGACCACCACCGACGGCAGCGCAAAGCAGCCGTCCAGCGCCCGAGGCTCGTCGCCCCGACTCTGCAAAATCTCGCGCGCCTGGTGGCGCATGGAGGAAAGGTCCCGCCATTTGCCCGCGAACAGGGCCGCTGCCCGCCGGTAAGTCTCCCCGGCGGCCTGCATCTCTCCCAAATGCGTCATGGCCTCGGCGAGCGTGGCCAGCAGCCAGCCATCTCCGGTCGCTCCGGCCTTGGCGAGCCGGCCACGGCAGAGGTCCGCCACCGCGCGCGCGCACTTTTCCGCCTCGACCCGCTGCCCGCCCATCGCCAGGGTGAAGGCCAGATTGATCCCTGGATAGCAGGTGTGGTACAGGGCGTAGGCCTCGCTATAGAGTTCCTGGGCATGGCGCAGCGCTTGGGCCGCCTCCGCCGGCCGCGTCGAGCGGCGCCAGATTTCCTTATAGACCCGCCCCAGCAAACAAAGGGTTTCCTCCTGCTTGCCGGTGGTCCGGATCAATTCCGCCAGCACCTGCCGGGCCACATCCAAGACCCCGGTTTGCGCCAGGGCCAGCGCCAGTTGCTGGCGCAGAACCAGGCTCTCCCCAAAAGCGGCCAAACCAGCCCGCGCCGTCTCAATGGCCAGCAGCAGTTGCCCGGTCGAGACGGCTTGCTTCACCATTTCCTCGCAAGAGGATTGTTCTTTGCCCGCCGGAAGCCCCGGGCTTCCGGTTAAACTTGATTCCGACGTAGCTTGCATAATTCGCTCCACGCGCTTAATCGCCAAAAAAGGAAAATCTCGACTCAGAGCCTGTCCCGGCAGCGGCAGACATCCATGTCTGCTCCCGAGGCCTGCCAGCCCGGCCTGGAAATCGGCGGCTGGAAAGCCGCCCCGACCGGTCCCGAGGTGTCGGGAGGAGGCCTGCCCTGCCCAGATACGTTCTCAGCGCTTTTCCAGGCCCCAAGGTAGCATCGCCCCCGGCAGTCTATCAAGCCGGTAGTTTCAGACCTGCTGACGACCTGCCCGCCGGCCGCCCGGGTCTGGTCGCGGCGGGGCTTTAATTCACCTGGATTTTGAGCTTGATTGGCGCAGTCTTTTGGAACTAAATCAATTCATGCCGAAGGGAAAAATCTTCATCTCCTACCGGCGCGACAGTGGCGCGGCAGCGGCGCGTTTGGTGCGCGAGGCTCTGTGCCGCCGCCGTTTGCGCGTCTTCATGGATGTCGAGGACTTGCGGAGCGGGCACTACAGCGAAATCCTGGCTTCACAGGTCCGGGCGTGTTCGGATTTCATTCTGGTGCTCACTCGGGGAAGCTTGGAGCGCTGCTTGCAGGAAGGAGACTGGGTGACCCGCGAGGTTGCCGAGGCCTTGAAATTCAGGAAGAATATCGTCCCCGTCAGCTTCGAGGAAGTCCAATGGCCGGAGTACCTGCCTCCTGAAATGGCCGAATTGCGGAACTTCCAGGTCTGCAAACTCTCAAATGAATACTTCGCCGCCAGCACGGCGCGGCTCATCGAATGCCTCCACACCAGGCCCCCGGCGGCCAGGCCGTTTGTGATTGCTGCTGGCATCGTGGCGCTTTTCGCCGCCTTGGTGGCACTGGCTTTTGCGACCGGAATTTTTAGGGGGCACCGCGGCAAGCCGCCCGGAGAGCCGAACCCCACCAACCGCCCGCCCGGGCCTTCCACCCCGCAAGTTTTCACCCAACCGGTCATCCTGCATGGGCCCGCGGGAAGGACTGACGAGGTCGAGTTGCGCGAGGCGGAACTACAGCTTTGGATGGGCAAGAGGTTGTTGGGCAGCGAGCCTGTGGAGACGAACGGGCACGCCCTCTTCGGGTTTTCGCTGGCGACATACCGCGGCCAGACTGTGTCGGCCAGGCTAATTGCCGAGAAAGATCAATGGGATTTGAAAGGGCACACTGTCGCTCTCCGGCTCACGGGCGATACCAACTGGCTGGAACTCGAGCACAAGGACTTCACCTTGCGAGGCTCGGTCAAGGACGCGGCAAACGACCAACCGCTCCAGGGCGCCTGGGTCTCCGTCGAGCGCATTGGCACTAACACCGATTCCACGGGGCTTTTCCGGCTGCCCATGCCAGGCGCCCGCTGGCGTCCAGAACTCCAACTCTTGGCCACAAACGCCGGCTACATCCCGACCAATCTCAGCATTCAGGACCCTTTTCCGCAGGTCCAGGTTCGTTTGCGCGAACCCGATTTCTCCCAGACATTCCGCTTTGTCGGCCCCAACGGCACTAATGAAGCAAGTGCGCTTTCAGGGGGGCTTTTGAAGCTGCGCGCCGACAGCGTTGTGCTCGGGGCGCTGATCGGTCCGCAAGGGGAAGCGCAATTTGATGCCTTGCCGCCCTCACTCCGAGGGGTTCAAGCGGTCATCACGCTCGAACTCGAGCGCTGGCAGTTGAAGGGGGGCGTGGCCTCTGTGACTCTCTCCCAGACGACAACCCCATTGGAGGTCGAGCCAACGGGGATAATCGTCTCGGGACGCGTTACTGCTTCCGATAAGGATCAGGCCCTCAAGGGCGCCTGGGTTTGCGTCGAAGGCCTTTCCACCAACACCGATGTCAGCGGGGCCTTCCGGTTGTTCATTCCCATGGTGCGCGTCCGGGCGCAGTTGCAGGTGGTGGTGACCAACGCCGACTGGCAATCGACCACCAACCATTACCCAACGGGGCAAACCGGAACTCTGGCGATCCGGCTGCAAAAGCCGGAGCCCTTCACCGCCGTTCTGCGGCTGACTGGACCGGGCGGCACCCCGCCGCCGGCCGCCCTTGGCGGCGCGCTGCTCAAACTGCAATCAGGCGCCTTGGCCGGTGAAGCCACAGTAGGCGAGCAGGGCCAGGCCCGGTTCCCGGCCTTGCCGCGCGCCGTTCTGGGGCAGACGGCGCTCCTGAGTTTGGTCGCGGAGGACTGGCAGTTGAAAGGCGGCCAGGTGTCTATCCGTCTTGCCGAGACCCCAAACCCATTGGAAGTCGAGCGAACGAGAGCGACGTTTCGGGGACAGGTCCGGAGTGAGCCTGACAACCAACCGCTGCCCAATGTGTGGGTCAGCATCGGCGGCGTGGCCACAAACACCGATCAAAGCGGGAAGTTCGTGCTCTTGGTCCCGGTCGAAGCCCTCCAACCGCCAATCGAGTTGGTGGCGACCAATGCCGGTTATGAACCCTGGAGGGAGACCGTGCAGGTCGATGCGGGTGTGTTGGCCGTTGGTCTGAAGCGGCAGCCGCTCGCGCCACCAGTGGTCGGGCCGCCCCCGCCGCCCCAGCCCGCGAAATCGGAGGCGCAGCTCACCAATGCGGTGGCCCTGGCCCGGCAGCAGAACCAGCAGGCCCAACTCGCCCTTTCTCTGAATGAGCTCGGCCTTCTCTACGACGGCCGGGGGCAGCTTCCCCAGGCCTGCCGCGCCTATGATGAAGCGGTGGAACTCTTCGGCAAACTCGCCAGAAGCGAGCCTGAACCGCATCGCAGCAATCTCGCCACGTGCTTGTGCAACCGCGGCCAGGCGCATGAGAAGCGGGGCGAATGGCAGGCCGCGCTGAACGATTATGACGACGCCCGCTCTCTCCTCGAAGGCCTGCGGCGCTCTGGCACGGACACCGTCGCCAGAATTGCCGGGACCCAGGAATTATTGGGCCGCGTCCAGTGCGCACAGCAGAACCAGCGCCAGGGGCTGCCCAACCTCAAACAAGCCGCGGCCACCTACCGTAAATTGGCCCAGGAAGACCCCGCTCGCTTCCGCTCGCCGTTGATCCGCGCCCTGGAACAATATGCCAACGCCCTGGACCTGTTCGACGACCGCGCGCTGGCTGGGCAGGCCTTCGGAGAGGCGGTGGCGAACTACCAGGCCCTCGGAGCCGATCAACCCGACTCCCCGGCACACAACGACTTCGCCACCACCCTCAACAGGTACGCCATCTGCCTGGATCACGGGCCAGACCGGAACAAGGCCCGCGACCTGTATCTGCGGGCGGCTGCTCTCTACCGCAGCGCACCCATCTCCAGGGACCCGCAGACCTTGAAAAACCTGGCCACCACGCTCCGAAACCTGGGTATTCACTACTCCGAAACGGGCGAGCTGCAATCGGCCCGAAAGGCCTACGATGAAGCGATTGCTGTCTTCCTGGACCTGCGGAAAAACAAGGGCTGGACCAACCAGACCGACTATGCCGGCGCTTTGCGTGGCTATGCCGTTTTCCTCAACAACGAAATCGTTAAGCGTCGCAATGAGGAGGACGTAAAGACTGCCAAGGCCGATTTCAACGAGGCGCTGAGGATCTATCGCGACGCCCCCTTGTACCCCGACCGCGACGCCGACCTGGCCGACACGCTGCACGACTGGGGCACCTTATTATACAATGTCGACGACACCAAGGGAGCCCGCGAAAAGTACAGCGACTCGCTGGAGCTGGCGAAACGCCTCTGGCAAAAGAAAAAGGAGAACCTGGACTATGACTATGGCGTAAAAGTGTGTCACTTTCATCTGGACCTGGCCAAAGTTTGCCTGGACCTTGCTGACGAAGGCCACGCCAGTTACCGCAAGCAAGCCCGGGTTGAGATCGACGAAGCTGAAAGGGTCAGAAACGAACTGCGCAGCTCCCCGAAAACCAATCTGTTGGATTTGAAGAGGCGCATCGACCAGTTGAACAGCAAGTTGGAAAACAAATCTCAATGAAAAGGAATCCGGCATGAAGAGTCGCCCGCAGACGGAGGTTCTGGCGTTGGCGCTGGGGCTGCTGGTCACTGCCACCGGGGCCCAGGCCAGGGCCGGCCAGAGTGACCCGAGCGGAGCATTTGACTTTGCCTCGGGCGTGCCGGCCTATGACCGGGCCTATCAGAAGGCCCGGCAGGTCATCGCCGCCGATGTCAAGGACGGCAAGTTCCTGGCCGGGCAGAATTGGGCCCAGGTCTGGACCCGCGACACCTCGTACTCGGTGGAACTGGCCTGCGCGCTGCTGCAGCCGGAAGTTTCCAAGACCACACTGCTGCAATTGACCCAGCCGGTGGAGGGCATCGGCGAATGCTGGTTCCAGGACAAGTGCGGGCATTTCGCCGGCTGGCCGAATTTGACGGACGCCATCGTCGGGGCCTCGGGGGCCTGGTCCTTGTATCTGGTCACCGGCGACCGCGAACTGTTGCGGCCGATTTATGAGCGCACGGTCCGCAGTTTGCAGCGGGCGGAGCGGGATGCCTTCAACCCGCAGCTCGGCCTGTTCAGGGGCTGTGCCAGCTTCATGGAATCCAACAGCGGCTATCCCAAGAAGTATGCCATGAAGGGCGAGCTGATCGCCAGGACCTGCGCCCTGAGCACCTGCCTGCTCTACTACCGCGGCTATCGGGTAGCGGCCCAAGCCGGCGAGGTCCTGGGCGAAGATGTCCGGCCGTTGCGGGAGAAGGCGGCCAGGCTCAAAGCGGCCATCAACAACCGGCTCTGGCTGCCAGATAAGGGTTATTACGCCTATTTCCTGGATGAGACCGGCGCCCTCAATCCGCGCATGGAGGGCTTGGGCGAGGCCTTGGCCATCCTGACGGGCGTGGCCGACGCGAAGCGGGCGCGGCAAATCCTGCGCGCTACCCCCACCACGTCCTGGGGTTGCCCGTGCCTGTGGCCGCAGTTCGAGGAATGGCGCAGCTACAAGACTGACTTTGCCCACTACTATCACAATGGCATGATCTGGCCCTTTGTGCAGGGCTATTGGGCCTGGGCCGCCTCTCAGCGGGGCGACCTGCAGACTTTCAGCCGCGAACTCGATGCCCTGCTCAAACTCTCGGAGATGAACAATACCTTCATGGAACTCTACCGCCCCGAAGACGGCGCCCCCGATGGTTCTCCCCGTCAGTTATGGAGCGCGGCGGGCTTCCTCTCCATGATCTACCACGGGCTGTTCGGGATGGACTTTGAAGAAAACGGGGTGCGGTTCGGCCCGGTGGTGCCCCGGCCCTTTCAGCAATTGACCCTCAGCAACCTTATCTACCGTGACGCCCGGTTAAGCCTGGTGGTCAAAGGCAACGGAACCAGGCTCCGCGCCTTTAAACTCGATGGCAAAAACCAACGCCGGCCCTTTTTCGATGCCGCCAGCAAGGGCCAGCATGAGCTGGAGATTCTCATGCGCTGAGACGGACGGCCGACCGAAATCGCCCATCGGCCTTTGACCCGCCGCCGGCCAAGCCGCCGGCCGCGGGAGCCGGTTTGATGCCGGGCCCGGTTTCGATTGTTGTGGCCAACACCCGCAATCTGGTTTATCTTTCAGGCATGAAGAAGCCCACACTCCTAATGACTATTTGTCTGGCCCCCTTGACGCTCGGCCGGATGGCTGCGCCTTTGCCGGCAGCCGCGGCCGAGGAACCCTTTGCCGCCGCCCGCCAACGCATGGTGCGAGAACAACTCGCCGGCCCTGCGCGCGACATCACCAACGCCCGCGTCCTGGCCGCCATGGGCAAAGTCCCGCGCCACGAATTCGTGCCCGAGCGCCTCCGGGCGCAGGCCTACGAGGACGGTCCGCTCCCGATCGGCGACGGCCAGACCATCTCGCAGCCTTATATCGTCGCCTTCATGACCGAGCGGCTGGAACTCAAGCCCAATGAACGCGTGCTGGAGGTCGGCACCGGCTCCGGTTACCAGGCCGCCGTGCTCAGCGAACTGGGGGCGCAGGTCTATACGATTGAGATCATCGAGGATTTGGCCAAGCGGGCTGCCCGCGACCTTGAGCGGCTCGGTTACACCAATGTGCACGTGCGGGCTGGCGACGGCTTTCGCGGCTGGCCTGAGGCCGCGCCCTTCGACGCGATCATTGTCACCTGCGCGCCGGAGAAAATCCCGCGACCGCTGATTGACCAACTCAAAGACGGCGGGCGCATGATTCTGCCGCTCGGCCCGCTTCGGAGCCAGGAGTTAGTGGTGCTCCGAAAGCACGCCGGCCGCGTCGAGCAGCGTGAGGTCCTGCCAGTCCGCTTTGTGCCCATGACCGGCCAGGCCCAAAGACCCGAGACCATTCCCGACTCGGAGCGATTGAGGACATTGACTGGCCCTGCCCCTTCTTCGGCGAAGTGATCTTGCGGGCGGAACCAAAGCTCGCACTCGTCTTATGAACACGGGCACGCCCCGATTGAGCCAGGCCGAACTTCTCCAACTCAAACGCTGGAATACGCCGACCATTTACAATGGCTGGGAACAAATTACGCGGCACCAGGCCGGGGCCGAGGGCTTCAATCTTGAGGAGACCCGGGACTTCATGCCGCACCTGGGACCGATGGTCGGGTATGCCGTCACGGTGGTGATTGAGCCGGGCAACCCGGAGCATCGCCGCAACCATCCTGAGGCCTGGAGCGAATATCGCCGTTACGTGGCCGGCGGGCCGGGGCCGAAAATCGTGGTGGTGCAGGACCTGGATAAGCCGCGCGTGCTCGGGGCCTTCTGGGGCGAGGTCAACAGCAACATCCACCGGGCCCTGGGCTGCGTGGGCACCATCACCGACGGGGCCGTGCGTGACCTGGACGAGATGAACAACGCGGGCTTTAAGGCGCTGGCCCGGCGCCTGTGCGTGGGCCATGCCTTCTGCCACCCGGTCCGCTGGAATTGCCCAGTGGAGGTCTTCGGACGGAAAGTCCAGCCCGGTGACCTCATTCACGCAGACCAGCACGGCTTCCTGGTCATTCCGCCGCAAGACCAGGCGCAGCTCCTGGCCGCAGCGGACTTCATGGACGCCAATGAGTGTGCCACGCTCCTGGCCGCGGCCCGTGGCGCGGCTGGCCGCAGCACCGAGGAAATTCTTGCAGCCCTCGACGCTGCCGCCGCGGAGTTCGCCAAGGCGGCGCGGCTCAAGTCGCGCCAGCCAGCAGAGTGGTAGCGGGCCGCATCCCGGCCCTGCCGCGGCGGAGTTCGGCCAGGCGGCGGGGCCAGTTTTTTGGAAAAAATGGCCAATGTGGCCAATCCAGCCAATGTGGCCAATGGAGTGTCCCGCTCGGTTGCGGTCCCGCCGCGGCGGCCGTCCCTCACGAAGCGTGAGGAGAATCACGCCGTTTTCCCTCAACTGCGCTGGCGGCGCTCACGTAGGGATTGGGGCCGAGATGCGGCGTTAGGGCTCGTGCAAAAATTGGTTCCGGGGTTGCGAGAAGAAAAAACGGCCGTGACTGGGCTGGGCGCTAAACTATTACATTTTTTCTGGCAGACCGGAACGCAATAGCGATTGTGCCCAGGCAGGGGTGCCGGCAGACTCGACCAGGGGCCTAGAGTCCAGGAGTCGGAAGCAGTCCGGTGTCCCAAACGGCCAGGTTGACGTATTGTCGGCCCGTATTCGTCGCAAAGAATACGGTCCTACGCGCCCGCCGGAACTCAAGACGGACCGGGCCGGGATGGCGCTCCGTCCCAAGCCGGTGCCTGAGCTCTGCCAATTGGGAACGTTTGTCTCGGATTTCCATTCTCAAACCGTCAGCCATTCGGCGATGCAAAACAGCCGATGACCGTGCGATGGAGGCTAGGTTTCCTTCATCGGCTTCAATCTGGAGTCTCAGCGATGTCATCAGGGATTCCGTCTCCTTAAACGTAACGATGGGCGTCTTAATGTCTGGCGGAAAATGGTCCAGCAGAATATTCAGGGTCGAACCGTCTTCCAGGGTCACCACACAGGCGTCCCAATTGGCAACCCGCTTCAGGACATCGGAGATCCGGAGCCGTTTCCAGTGCTGCATGGGGCGCTCGCCCCGCCGCTCAACGAACCACCTGTGAAGCGGGGTTAGATCGACCTTCACGCCGTTTACGACCCGCACATCCTCTTGTGCCAGCACGGACAATCCCGCGGCAAAAAGGATTGGGACCAGAATTTGATATTTCACGGTTCACCTTTTGTGTTTTGGGTAGAGCTGCGCAGATGTTTTTTGGCAACTATGCAGGTGTTTTTGACTTACCACTAAGAAGCATGGGGCGATGGAGGCGAAAGGCAAGCACAAAATATTCGTTGTGTAATTCCTCGGTCACGGCGGATTTGGGGGGGATCAGGACGGGTCGAACAGCAGTTTGCATGGGTCGCGCGTTTCGTCCTCCGCCAACGCGTCCAGAGCGCACTTGAAAGGTCCGAAGACGTCGTTGGTGCGTTTGCGGGGCGTGTGACCTTTTCACGTTGACAACGCGCCGCTTCGCGCGGACAATTTCCCCATCTCCTCCGCATGAGGCCAAAGCAAAAGCGGTTGTGGATGTTGGCCGCTTTGCTGTTGGCGGGCGGGGTGGCCGCGCTTTGCCTGGTGCCCGCCCACCCCGACCTGGGGCGCGCCCTGGAAGGCGCCGGCAACTTTCCCACCCTGGAAATTCAACACCCTATCGCGGGCGCGGTCATGCCGCTCAACATGCCGGCCCCAGTGGTGTGCTGGAAGACCAACGTCGCCGGCGCGGAGCAGTGGGTGGCCGGTCTCCAGGCGGGCGGCAGGGCCTGGTGGTTTGCTGGCATCCAGCCCCTGTGGCGCCCGAGCAACCGGGTGTGGCGGCAAGTCAAGCAGGCGGCCCAGGGGGGGCCGATCAGGGTCATTGTGGGCGGCTTTGAAAAGGGCCGCCGCGGCCCGCTCAGGGCCCGGGGGTCCGTTGATTTCACCTTGTCCCGGGACACGGTGGATTACCCGTTGTTTTACCGGGAGGTGAATCTGCCCTTTGCCGAGGCGGTCAAAGACCCGTCGCGGATTCGCTGGCGGTTTGGGGCCCTGGACCGGGGCGACCTGCCGCCGATTGTCCTGGAGAAGCTCCCGGTCTGCGGCAACTGCCACTCCTTCGACCGCCGGGGCCAATACCTGGCGATGGACGTCGATTATGCCAACAGCAAGGCCTCGTACATCATCACCCGGGTCGCGCCCCAGATGCGGCTGGCCACCAGCGACATCATCACCTGGGACGACTACCGGCGGGAAGACGGCCAGCAGACGTTCGGTTTGCTCTCGCAGATTTCGCCCGATGGCCGTTACGTGCTGAGCACCGTCAAGGACCGCTCCGTGTTCGTCCCCAAGCCCGACCTGGCCTTCTCGCAGCTCTTTTTCCCGCTCAAAGGCATCATCGTGGTCTGGGATCGGCAGACCAGGCAGTTCTTCCCGCTGCCGGGGGCCGACGACCCCGCCTTCGTGCAGAGCAATCCCACCTGGAGCCCGGACGGCCAATGGGTGGTGTTTGCCCGCAACCGGGCCGCCGAACTGGAAAAGCTCCGCAACACCGGCAGCATCTTGCTCACCCCGGAGGAATGCGAGGAGTTCCTCAAGCGCGGCAAAGAGTTCAAGTACGACCTCTACCGCGTCCCTTTTAACGGCGGGAAGGGTGGCAAGGCTGCGCCCTTGCGGGGCGCCTCGGCCAACGGGCGCAGCAATTACTTCCCCAAATACTCGCCGGACGGCCATTGGATCATTTTCTGCCAGGCCTCTAACTATATGTTGTTGCAGCCAGACAGCGAGCTGTTCATCCTCCCGGCCGAGGGAGGTGAGGCCCGGCGGCTGGGCTGCAATCTGGGCCGGATGAATTCGTGGCACACCTGGTCGCCCGATGGCCGGTGGCTGGTCTTTTCCTCCAAGGCCCATTCGGACTACACCCAGCTCTATCTGACCCACCTCAGCCCCCAAGGCGAGGCTAGCCCGCCCGTGTGGCTGGCGCACCTGGTGGCGCCCGGCCGGGCGGCCAACATCCCGGAGTTCGTGAACCTGCCCGCCAATGCCATCGTCAAGGTGCGCGAGCAATTCCTGGACGATTATTCTTATACCCGGGCCGGCAACGAGTTCTTCCGCGCCGGCGATGCCGAGCACGCCCTCGAAAAGTACAGAATGGCCTTGGCCCTGAATCCCGACAACGCCATGGCGCACCAGCGGCTCGGCTTCCTGCTTTACCGGGCCAAGCATCAACTGAATGAGGCCCTGGCCCACACCCGGGCCGCCGTGCAGCTCGAGCCGAACAATCCCTTCGCCCGCTACGACCTGGGCTTCGCCCTCGCCGAGCATGGCGACCCCGCCAACGCCCTGCCGCACCTGGGCGAAGCGGTGCGCTTGCTGCCCAACGGTTTCGACCGGCAATATAACGCGGTGGAGATGAACTTCCTCCTGGCCCAGACCCACTACCAACTGGCGCATTACGGCCAATGCCTCCCCGCCTTGGATACGGTCTTGCGCCTGGCGCCCGACCATGCCCGCGCCAATTATCTCATGGCCATGGCCAGGGCCTGGCTGGGCGAGACCCAAACGGCCCGCCCCTTCTTCGACCAAGCCGTGCGCTCCGAGCAGCGCCTGGCGCAATTGCCCGACTTCTACGACCTGCTCAGCCGCAATTATGTCAAACTGGGCCTCTACGACGAGGCCTTGAAGACCTCGCAAGCCGCCTACAAGCTGGCCGTCCAGGCCGGCCGGGGCCCTCAGGCGGCCAGGCTCCAGCAACGCGTCGACTACTGCCGCAGCTTCGTTTCCGAACCGCAGGCCCCGCCGCGCTGAAATGCAACAGCAGATTAGCCTCCGCAACCCGGCGCGCAGTCCGGCCCTGTCCAGCCTCGTGGATGCCGTCGCTCGCGAGTTTCGTCGCGCGCCGGCGAGCTTCCCTGAAATCAACGAGGCTGAATTCCAACGGGCGCGTCCTGACACTGCCCCCGAGCGCGGGCGGAAACCCTGGAGGCTGGAGGCTGGAGGCTGGAGGCTGGAGGGCTGCGTGATCGGTTTTTCCACTTTACCCAGGGTCCCGGCGCGCCGGGGTCCCGCTCGGAGCGGGACGGGCCTTGCCCTGGGCTACTATCTTGCCGCCCCTCCGGGGCGGAAGAATGCCGCGCTGCGCGCGGGTGAGGCGGAATTGGTGGCGGTGTCGGGACGCGCCCATTGCCAGCTCAAGGCGGCGCCGCCAGGCGCCTGGCGCCCCGCGCTGGCACTCCTGGTTTCGTTCTCTCTGCTCGCCTGGCCCGCCCACGCCGCGGCGGATTCGGCTGGTCCCTTGGTCCTTTGGTCCCTTGGTCCTTTGGTCCCTTGGTCTCTCGGTCCGGCGGTCCGCTGGTCCGGTGGCCCGGTGGTCCCTTTGGAGCGGCTTTCGCGCACTAACTTGTTGCTCTATCACAGCCCCAAGGGTGAAGTCCTCCCGGTGAAGACCACCGCCGATTGGCAGCGGCGGCGCAAGGAGATTCTGCAAGGCATCCAGGCGGTCATGGGGCCGCTGCCGGGCAAGGAAAAACGTTGCGCCCTGGCGGTGAAAGTCGAGGCGGAGACGGAGGGCGGCGGGTATGTGCGCCGCCTGCTGACCTATGCCGCAGAGCCGGGTTCGCGGGTGCCGGCCTACCTGCTGATTCCCAAGGGGGCGCTGAGTGCGAGCAAGAAATATCCGGCGGTGCTGGCCTTGCACCCGACCGACCAGGAGTACGGGCACCGTGTGGTGGTCGAGCCCTTGCGGGCGAACTACCGGGCCTATGCGCGGGACCTGGCCGAGCGCGGCTTCGTCGTGCTCGCGCCGGCCTATCCGCTGCTGGCCAATTATGAGCCCGACCTCCGCGCCCTCGGTTACCAGAGCGGCTCCATGAAGGCCATTTGGGACAATATCCGGGGGCTGGACCTGCTGGAAACGCTGCCCTTCGTGCAGCCAGGCAGGTTCGGCGCCATCGGCCATTCGCTGGGCGGACACAACGCGATTTATACGGCGGTCTTTGAGCCGCGGCTCAAGGTGGTGGTTTCCAGTTGCGGCTTCGATGCCTTCACCGATTACATGCACGGCGACATTGGCGGCTGGACCAGCCCGCGCTACATGCCGCGGCTGCTCGCCTACCGCGACCGGTTGGCGGAGGTCCCGTTCGATTTTCCTGAACTCATCGGCGCGCTGGCCCCACGCCGGGTCTGGATCAACGCGCCCCTGGGCGACACGAATTTCAGATGGCGCAGCGTGGATGAAGTCGTGCAGGCGGCCAGGGCGGTGTACGGCCTGTATGGCGCGCCGCAAAACCTGGCCGTCGAACACCCGGACTGCGGCCACGATTTTCCGCCCGCCGCCCGGGAAAAGGCCTACCAGGTGCTGGACGAGCAGTTGCGGGGCCATTGAAAAGCGGCCACTCGCCCCGTGAGATAAGCGCCCGTGCAAAAACAACTTCGGTGCCTTGGGCGTAATTCCAACAAAGTGCCTTCGCCTGGCGTCCAGAGCGTGGAGTCCCGATTCGGAATCGGGATAGAGCGTGAGGGCATGGGAGCACCCGGCACGCTGCGCGTGGGGTTAATCAAAGCCAACTCTGATTGGCGGTTGGACGAGGGAGATTAGGATTAGGATTAAGATTAGGATTGGGGTTGGGAGGGACCACCCCAAAAAGTGAAATGCGCCCCCCCGGATTCTGGTCCCAACTTGCCGCTTGAAACCCAGGACGTGAAACCCGAAACTCACGCCGTGCATTGGAAGCAGATCACCTTGGTTGGCGTCGGCTTGCTGGGCGGCTCGCTCGGGCTGGCCCTGAGAGAGCGCCGGTTGGCGGAGGCGGTCGTGGGCTATGTTCGGCGTCAGGCCCGCGTGGCGGAGTGCGAGGGCCTTGGCGCGGTCGATCGGGCCACTGGCGATTTGCGGGGCGCCGTCGAGGGGGCGGCGGTGGTGGTCCTGTGCACGCCGCTGGCGCAGATGCGGCCGCTGGTCGAGCAAATGCTGCCGGCGCTGGCGCCCGGCGCCATCGTGACGGACGTCGGCAGCGTGAAAGGCGGCGTGGTGGAGGATTTGGAGGCCCTGGTGGCGCAAGCGGGCGGCCATTTCATCGGGAGCCACCCGATGGCCGGGGCGGAAAAGACCGGCGTGGCGGCGGCGCGGGCGGACCTCTTTGTCAACGCCCTCTGCGTCCTTACGCCCACGGCCAACTCGCATCCGCCAGCCCTGCGCCAGGTGAGGGGGCTTTGGGAGTCTCTGGGCGCCCGCGTGCTCGAGTTGACACCCGAGGCCCACGATGAGCTGGTCAGCCGGTCGAGTCACTTGCCGCACGTCCTGGCCGCGCAACTGGCCAGCCTGGTCTTGAACCCGGAATATCCCGCCCAGCAAGGGGCGCTTTGCGCCCATGGGTTCCGCGATACGACTCGCCTCGCCTCGAGTTCGCCCGAAATGTGGCGCGACATCGCCCTGGCCAACCGCAAAAACCTCTCGCGCGCCCTCGAGACCTTCATGCGCGACCTGCGAGCCTTTAACCGCGCGCTCAAGGCAGGTGACGCCCAGGCCATCGCCAGGTTTTTTGAAACCGCCAAGCAGCGCCGGGACGGCTGGTCGGCCAGCGCCAGGGCGTCGTCGCCGGGGTGATTCACAGCGCGGCGGAGCGTTAACTTGCCAGGGTTCTTGACCGGCAAAGCTCGTTGTAATCAAGTCAAGTTCCGCTACGGTCGCAATCCCGATTCGGAATCGGGACTTTCAGGTGAATTGAAAATTGAGCATTGAAAAACGATCGTTGGTTATTGAAGAATGCCTGCGGATGACGCCGAATGAACTTTCGGAGCGGCTGTGGTGTTTCGCTGCGCGAATTGGCAAGGTCGTGGACGCCCTACCCGGCACGCGCCTGGGCCAGCATGTCCCGACTTGTCGGGAGTTGGTGCGCAGGGCCGGCGCGCCGGCCCTCCGCCCAATGATGACGAGGCCCGGGTCGAGGAAAGCCGCACTGACTTCGCGCACAAGGTGAATATGGTTTTGAAACAGTTGGTGGAGACTCGAGGTTGGCTCAGGTTCATCATCCGGGCGCAATTGCTGCCCGACCGACGCATTGAGGCCCTGGTGGAATCCCGATTCGGAATCGGGACTCGGGAAATCGGTTTCGACAGCGAAGGCCAAGCCCAGAACTTGCGTGGCCGCTGTGGACTCAATGACCAATAAGCAATCCTCAATACTCAATTCTCAATGAATCCCGATTCCGAATCGGGACTCGATTCCACAGGTGGTCTGAGGCGCAGCCTCCCTATATTATGCCCCTGCCCCCGCTGATCGAAATCGTGCCCCTGAACAAACCGGTGCAGGCCCAGATCACGGTGCCGGGGTCCAAGAGCATAACCAACCGGGCCTTGATCCTGGCGGCGTTGGCCGAAGGAGCCACGACGCTCCCAGGCGCTCTCTGGAGCGAGGATACGCAGGTGATGGTCCAGTGCCTGCAAAAGCTCGGTTTCACGGTCCAGGCAGCCCCGGAGGCGGAAGAGGCCTGCAATCGCACGATCACCGTCCAGGGTCGGGGGGGCCAGGTCCTGGCTGGCGGCGCGGAGGGGCAACCGCTGGAGTTGTTCGTGGGCAATGCCGGCACGGCCGCGCGGTTCCTCGCGGCCTTGGTTTGCCGCGGCCGCGGCGTTTATCGGCTCTCCGGTGTGCCCCGGATGCACGAGCGGCCGCAGGCGGCCCTGTTCCGGGCCTTGCGCGACTTGGGCTACCGCGTGGACTCGCCCAATGACAAGTTGCCCGCGACCATTTACGGCCAGGGACCGCGGCCGGGCAAATGCCGGGTGAGCCTGGAGGAGAGTTCGCAATTTGCCTCGGCCCTGTTGTTGTCCGGCCGCGACTGCTGGGAGATCGAAATCGTCGGCGCTAACCAAGACGAGCAGCCCTATGTGGAAATGACGCGCGCCCTGGCCAAGGCCTTCCCAGCCCGCGGCGGGGTCTTTCCCATCGAGCCGGATGCCTCGAGCGGGAGTTACTTTCTGGGCGCGGAATGGATCCTGCGGAACAGCGAATTTGCCGCCGCCATCCAGAACGCCCTCGGCGCCGGCGCCCCGGAACTGCCGACGGCTAAGCCCCGGGAACTGGACCTCTCCGAGCTCACGACCATCTCCGTCTGTCGCTGGCCGACCAGCGGATGGCAGATTGATGCCGATTTCCGCAAATTCATCTCCGGCGAGGGACCCCAAGTCGAGCCTGGCGGCGGCGACACGCTCCTGCCGCGCCACCGGGTCAGGCTGACTCTGCCCGACGAAGTCTCGCGGGACCATGACCTGGGCGACAGCATCCTGACCGCCGCCGTGCTGGCGCCCCTGGCGGGGCACCTGATTCGCCTGACCGATTTGGGGCGCCTGCGCCTCCAGGAGACCGAGCGCGTGGCCGCGCTCCGAACCGAACTAACCCGCTGCGGGGCCGAAGTCCTCGAACACGGCGACACCCTGACCATCCTGCCGTCGGCGAAAAAGCTGCACGGCGCCGAGATTGAAACCTACAACGACCACCGCCTGGCCATGTGCTTTGCCATTCTGGGACTGAGGGTTCCGGGGATAAAAATCAAGCAGCCCTCCTGCGTGAAGAAGACGTTCCCGAATTTCTTCCAGAAACTGGCCGCCTCGCCCCCTCACGGCCTGGGCGTCACCGTCCTGGACGGAAACACCGGACGCCGGTTGACCGGGGATGAGCTGTTAGCCGAATGACCTTTGACCACCGGAGGATTGATGGAGTGATTTAGCCGGTTCCACTTAACATGAACCCACCCCTGGTCATCGCCATCGACGGCACGAGCGCCAGCGGCAAGAGCACGAACTCGAGGCTGGTGGCCCAGGCCCTGAACTGCGTGCATGTGGACACGGGTGCCATGTACCGCACCCTGGCCTGGTATTGCCTGAAGCGTCAAATCGATGTCCACGACGCCAAAGCCGTCGCCGCCGCCTGCCGCCGCTGGAAGACCACCCTCAGGTGCATCGATAACCAGGCGCATTTGACGGTCGAGGGCTATTATCCGGCCCGGGAAATCCGCACGCCCGAGGTCAGCGCCGCGGTCCCGCACGTGGCGGCGGTGCCCAAGGTGCGCCAGTGGATGAAGCAAAGGCAGCGCGAGTGCGTCCAGTTCGGCAGCCTGGTGATGGAAGGGCGCGACATCGGAACGAATATCTTCCCGGAAACCGATTTCAAGTATTACCTGGACGCGACGCTGGAGGAGCGGGCGCGCCGCCGCGCTGCCGAGGGCATCCGGGAAAACCTGGCCGCGCGGGACCAGCGCGACAGCCAGCGCGCCCTGGCGCCGCTCATGATCCCCCTGGGCGCCCTGGTCATCAACAACTCGCAAATGACCTCCGCACAGACCAGCGGCCTGATTATCGCCGACATCAAACGGCGGCTGGCGGCAAAGGCGCAAGCCACAAGCCGGCCGGCCGCAGCGCCACGCCCGGCCCCGAGCAATCCCGAGTGCGAGTCCAAAGCCGGATAAGGGGGCGGGGAAAGGCGAAGTCCGAAGTTGGCTGGATTCATGAACCCCATTTATTATTCGAGTTGGTGTTGTTGCCGGGTGCTGTTCAAGCTCTATTTCCGCTGGCGGGTTTATAATCCCGAGCGGGTGCCGCGCCAGGGACCCGTTATCCTCGCCTCGAATCACGCCAGTTTTCTCGACCCGCCGCTGGTCGGCTCCGGGCTGCCCCGCAGCATCAATTACCTCGCCCGCGAGAACCTCTTCCGGTTTCCGGTGGTGGGCTGGGTGCTCCGCCGGTGGCAGGCCGTGCCCGTGGACCGCGAGGGCGGCGGGGCGGCGGGATTGAAGGCCATCCTGGCTCGCCTGCTGGCGGGCGGCGCCATCATTCTCTTCCCGGAAGGCACGCGCACGCCGGACGGCAACCTGCAGCCGGCCCGCTCCGGCATCGGCCTCACGGTCATCAGGTCAACCGCGCCCGTGGTCCCGGTGCGTGTCTTTGGCACGTTCCAGGCCTGGGGCCGCCACCGGCGTTTCCCCCGCCCGTACCGGTTGGCCGTGAAATACGGCCACCCGCTCTGCTTCGCGCCCCTCCGCGCCGAGGCCAAAACCTGCTCCAAGCAGCGGCTCAAGGCAATCTACCAGCGGATTGCCGAGGAAATCATGGCGGCGATCGCCAGATTGGGGCCCTACCAAGATAAGGAACAGTTTCCCGGATAGATTACAAGGTTGCCACGTTACAAGGTCGAAGCGTGGAAGCGGCCCTGGTGGGGGGGGTGTTCTGGAGTGAGCTCAGGTCAGAAAAAGTGGATTTTTTGAAAACCAGGCGAAATGCCCGGAAAAACGCCACATTAGAAAATGGATTTCCGAACACTCCCTGGTGGGGCGAGACTCCTGTCGAGCCCCGGCACGGCACAAATTCCGCGAGCGACGAGCGGCGAGTGACAAAGGGGCAATCCATGCCCCCACGGCGTATAATACTTGTGGGAACTCACGCGGCCAAGGGCAACAGTCAAGCCCATCTTTTCCTGCAGAAACGGCGTGGCGGCGCACTGGTCTTGGGCCAACGGGTTGCTGGGCGGGTTGGTGGTGGGCTGGGCGTGGCTGCGAGTTTTTAGCGAGGAAGTCAGGGTCACAGCCCGTTACCCGGAATACCGGCAATAGGCGGCCAGGACCTGGCGGATGATCCCCTCGGTCTTTTGAGGTCGTATCACTCCAATGGTTAGATATCGAGATGGCCGATCCCGCCCGCTTAGAACGTCACGGTGTGAGTCGCAGGCGATAAAACCCTCGACTTGAATTCGTGGCTGGCCCGCTGCACAGCATAGTGCCGGTCGCGTTAGTCAGAACCCCGACATCCACCCAGTCATAGAGGTTAGTCGATGTTTGGAGGCTCCATTTTAGCCCGGCCGGGCCGGTGGCCAGGAAGCCGAAGCGGCTGTTGGTCAGGCTCAGAGATTGCGAGAGGATGAGTGACTCGTTGGGCAAGACGGCTAGCAGTCCGCCGGGACTGGTCACGGTGCCCAACCCGTTGCTGACTACCACGGAGTACATCCCGGCGCTGGCCGGTTGGGCGTTGGAGAAGACCAGCACCGCCCCGGTGGCGCCGGGGAGGTTCGTTCCATTCAGTTGCCACTGGTAGGCCAGCGGCAAGGCGCCCACCGCCGCAGCCCGAAAATACGCGGTGCCGCCGATGAGGACCGACCGTGCGGCCACAAGGCAGCTCATCCGTGGAACTCCATCGCCTGTCAGAGCCAGGCTGTTAAAACCAGTCCCGGCGACTGCCACCAAATTGGTGGCCCAGGGAGGAATCGAGGTTTGGCCCTTCGTGTTGACGCCCCAGGCGAGCAGCTTGCCATCGGCCCGCAACGCCAGGCTGTGGTTGCCGCCGCAAGCGAAGGCGACGATGTTGGTGGCGTCGCCCGGGACGGATCCGACGCTCCCGTAGTTGGAGGCTCCCCATTGGACCAGCTTTCCGTCGGCCCGCAGGGCCAGATTGTGGAACCATCCGCTGGAGACGGCGACGACGTTGCTCGCACTGGCCGGGACCCGAGTCTGCCCCCCGCTGGTGTCCCCCCAGGCGACGACCTTTCCGTCGGCGCGCAGCGCCAGGCTGTGGTAAGCCCCCGCCGCGACGGCCACGATGTTGGTGGCAGCTATCGGGACATTCAGCAGTCCATAGTTGGTGTTACCCCATTCAAGCACCGTCCCGTCGGCCCGCAGGCCCAGCGCGTGCTGGGCGCCCGGCCCGAGGGCCAACGCAACCACGTTCGTGGCTTCAGGCGGCACGCTGTAAACGCCGGGATACGAGATATACCCCCACAGTACGACCGTCCCATCCCCTCGCAAGGCCAGGCTGTGCCAACTGCCCGCCGCAATGCCAACCGCGTTGGTCAGGTCGGCGGGTACGTCAGTCTGGCCGGTGTAGTTCCCGCCCCAGGCCACGACTCTTCCATTCGCCAGCAAGGCCAGACAATGGCTGTCCCCACCCGTCAAGGCGACCACGTTGGTCGCGCCCGGCGGCACCAGGCTCTGGTCCCAGGAGTTATCTCCCCACGCGATGACGGGCGAAAAGCCCAGGACTGCCACGGTGCTGGTGGCGCTGCCGTAGCCATTTGTCACCAACGCCCAGTAGTTGCCATAGTCGGAGGGGGAAGTGCTCGGAAGCGTCAGCGTCGCGTTGGTCGCGCCGGGCACGGCCTCGCCATTGAAGTACCACTGCCAGGACAGTGGGACCGCCCCTCGCGCGCCCGCGGCGAACGTGGCTGGGGTGCCGGTCGGAACCCCGAGGGAAACAGGCTGCTGCGTCAGCACTGGGGAGGCATATACCGTCAGGGTAGCGACCTGGCTGGTGGTCATGCCTGCCAGGTTTGCCGCGATGGTCATATAATTGCCCGCGTCAGACGGTCCAACGTTGGTGAGTGTCAGCGATGCGTTGGTGGCTCCCTCCAGGGCCTGGCCGTTGGCCAGCCACTGCCAGGTCATGGGCGTGGAGCCTGTGGCAGCCGCGGTGAACGTTGCGTTCGATCCGAGGTCCACGGCCTGCGAGGCGGGCTGCAGCGTGAACGTAGGCACGACCGGGATCACGACGAGCGTCGCCACCTGGCTGGTTATGGCCCCGCACGGGCTTGAGACGACCACGGTGTAATCGCCCGAGTCGGCTGGTTCCGCACCCGGGATGGACCACGCCGCCGCGGTCGCCCCGGCCACGTCCGAGCCGTTTTGCTGCCACTGGAAGGACAGCGGCCCGGTCCCGGAAGCCGTCGCGGCGAACGAGGCCGTGGCGCCCGATAGAATGGTCTGGTTGGTAGGCTGGGTCAGGATGACCGGCGGCACAGGGGCTGAAATAGAAACCTCGTCCAGCCAACCCTGATTCTGGATGCCCAGGTTCGCTGTCATGGTCCACCGCAGCGCCTGAGCGCCCGGCGGAACATAAAACTCGCACCGCTCCCAGTACACGTTGCCGGTGATGTTGGTCTCCTGGACTCCCCCGATAGCGAAGCTCAGACCGCTGGAGATCATCAAACAAACTGTTCGCCACCAGAAGCTGACCACAGCCGGCCCGGGCACCGCGGTCTCGATCCAATTGCTCTGCCCCAGGATAATCACCCCGCTCGTGGCGGCGGCTTGGCCGTCGTGGGTGGCATCGGTTTCGGCCACCCAAGGAGAGGAGCCGCCTGTGGTCCAGCCCAGGTCGGGGGCGTTCAGCGCGTCGCCTAACGTCTGGGCCTGGCCGGCGGCGCCACAGGCCATCCAAAGGCATGCCAAAGCAAGGCGCAGGAGCCCAGGGCGAAGGGTCTTCTTGGGCTTTATGGGTTTTCGCATAAGCTTATTATCTGGATGTTCGAGAGTGCCCTGCCCGTTGTAAGAAGAATTCTATAGTTTGGTCTCCCGCTGTGCCAGCCATTCCTCCAGCATCGAGAGCTTTATGTCCGAGACCCGGATGTCCAAGCCGTGTTTCCAGGAAGACTCCAGCTTGTTGATCATCCCCAGTTCAGTCTCCCTCGTGGACTTGGACATGCCTTGCCGGATGTTTTTGAATTGCTCCAGCAGCTCTGCCAGCGTTGTTTTCTGGGCCGCGACATCGATTCTTTCCAGGCTATTCATCCAGTCCTTCAGCTTGCGCTCGGCCAGTTTCCGGTCGGTCGTGTCCAGCGAATGTTCTTTGCGCTTGCCGGCATGCTTTTTTTTTCCATAGTACGTCCCGTTGATTTTATGCCTGCAAAGACACGAATAATTCGGGATCTTTACCAGGAGCTGCCTTGTGCTGAGGCGCTTTATGCCCTCCGAATTCATGCCTGAATTCTAGGGGGTGACAGATGGGGGTGTCAACAGGAAAATCAAAATTGAAGCACTGCTGTAAGTGCTTGTAAGTAAAATGGTTGGGCGCTTGGCGCAGTGGTTAGCGCGTCTCGTTTACACCGAGTAGGTCGGGGGTTCGAATCCCTCAGCGCCCACCATTCCGGGGCGGAGGTTGAAGGGCTGTGTGACTTCCAGCATATCCTGGCAGGTTTTGCCAGGTTATGCTTTGAAATACCGCCTGCCACGTTATGCTTCGAGTTTCAAAGCCGTCTTGAGGAGGCAGACGTTCGGGGTGAAAGAGGTCCCCAACCCAGTGGATCGCGGGCAGAAACACTCCCTGGCACCTCGACATTATTGCGTAGTGGCTGATTTCGTGGGCCTTCGGGTCCTCCAGGGAATGGGTCAGCGGCAGCACATCGGCACCTCGGGAGCCGAGGGGCACCAGGTGCAGTTTATCGGGCCCGAGTCCCTTTTGTTCTGCGAGCGACCGGGTGCGCCATCGGTCCTGCGTCACCACCAAAGCCCCATGACGGCTGGCAGCGACCTCGGCATTCTTGAGCTGCAGCAGACCGGGTGCGCGCATTTTGCGCCGGAAGATTTGTTCAAAGGAGAGGTAGGGCACTGGCAGAGTTGGGCCAGTTCGGCAGCGGTGGCCACTTTGCAGTGCCGGCTGATGCTGGACTTGGTGATGCCGTAGCCGTCCAGACACTCGTCAATGGCTCCGGCGTACTCCCGGGTCGAGACCTGGCGGATCAGTTTCCGGGCCACGGCCCGCTGCCTCCGGCCGTCCTGCTGGAAGAGCCGGTAGCTGTCCAGGGGCAGTTCGCCGGCGCCCTTGGCGCGCACACGCGGGCGAGGGATCGGCACCTTGCGCCCGGCAAAGACCACATAGCCCGGCTGTTGGCCGTGACGGCAGGCGGTCTGCTGGCGCCAGGGGCCGCAGCACCGCTCGATCTCCTGTTGGAGGAAGTGGCTGCTTCGACGACGTGGAACTACTCGGCAAACCGCTGGCGGCGAGCTTTGATACCTGGATCCGGCGCATCTCGTGAGAAGATCCATCAAAAATGCCCCAAAGCCGTCACCGTGCCGGAATCCCCCACGTCCGCTGCCCAGTCGGCGTGGACCTTGCCGCCCTGCGTATATGGAACCCGGTTGATCGTGCACCTGTGGTAGTGGGCTATCTTGTAGCTGTTGAAGAACTGCGGGGTCCCTGCCTCGCCGGGCCCGCTGTAGCAGTTCAGTTCGGGATTGAAGAATATCTCGTCGGGAATGACGGCGGTGTACACTCGCACCCTGAGACCCAGCGCCGCGCTGTTGCCGCCCGCGGTTAGCGTGACCTTGCCGGCGTACTCGCCCGGCTTCGCGTCTTTAGGGATGTGGTAATCAACGGTCACGGCCTGGTGCACCTGACCGTTGATGTGGTTGTCGGGCATGGGACAGCTCACCGTGCCGGCCCAAGGCAGGGCGTATTCCGATTGCCTGTTCACGTACCAGTTGCGCCACAGTTTGACGCCGGTGTTGGGAATCGTTCCAGAGCCGGAAAGATCTGACGCTTCAGTCTCGACATCCTGCGCTTGGCCGTCGATGCCGATCTGGAAACTGGCGATCTCGGCGCGCGCCGCCGCAAGCCTTACCACCCCGGCGGCTCCATCCCAGACCGGATTCTTTCTGCTCACGTCTTCCATCGTCTCATGCAGGACTTTGCCGGTGGTCGGATCGATCTTCGTGATTTCCGGGAAGGCATAGACCTTTGCGCTGCCAAGCGCCTTCGGTTCGCCGGTCTTCGGCTGAAACGCGGCGGCCGGAACCTGCGGCATAATCAACCGCGAACTGGTTCTGCCCATAGCTTTGGCCGCGGCCGATATGTTTCCTGCCCCGTTCACGGCCTCAACCTCGACCGCGGCGCCGGCGTCAGGGGGAAGATCAACCAGGTTGAAGGTTTGCCCGGCACCGGGTGTCGCAAAGGGCAATCTGGCAACGCTGAATGGGTTTGTCGTTCACCTTGATGTTGTAGGCGAAGGCCCCTGCTGGCGCTTTCATGCTGAGCTGCAAAGCGCCCATTTCAGTTGTGGCCCACTTGGGCGCAGGTGCCACCTGGAGTTCCGTCGGCGCGACGGGGTTGGCCTCCTCGTCTCCATCCAGGGTCACTTCCAGGTAGGGATCCTGGATTCTGCAGTTCATCGAGTGGTGGGTTGATCCGTCCATGATGAAGAGACCGTAGGCGGCCCCTGCAACGAGCGCCTTCACCAGGGCGGTGTCGAGAGGCATGCTGTGCAGGCCGTCCTTGGCCACGAGACGGGCATTGCACCTCAGGGTATTGCCGTTGCCGCAGGCCACGTCGAAGGTCTTCGCGCCGGGCCAACCCCAGTCGTCCCTGAGTCCGCTGCGGTTGGCGCAGGCCTTCGAGGCGTCCCAGTCCTCGCTGACGGTGGTCACCGAAAGCCGTGTGAGGTCGGTTCCGTCGTTGAGATTGAACTTCTGGCCGCCGGCGCGGCTCCCTTGTGCATACCGGCCCATGTGCTGGGGGCTGATGGCCAAACGCCGCCGTCCGGCAAGATCACTATCGGTGTCCTGGGTGTGGGGGCGCAAGGACAGCCGGACATGCGGAATTTCCTGGGCAAAGCAGATGCGCGGGTGACGGCGATTTGCGACGTGAACCGGCGCAATATCGAGCGCGCGCGCGCTCACGTCGCCGCCGCCTACGGCAGCCCGGACGTGAAGGTGTTCAGCGATTTCAGGGAATTGAACGCTGACCGCTCCATCGATGCGGTGCTCATGGCCTTGCCGGTGCACTGGCACAGCGTGCCGGCCCTCGACGCGATTCTGCACGGCAAGCACATTTACCACGAGAAGCCGATGGGCATGTCTTTCGAGGAGGCGCGGCGGGTGCGGGCGGCGGTGCGCAAGCAGGGCGTCGTCTTCCAGTTCGGCACCCAGCAGCGCTCCGATTGGCGGTTTCGCCTGGCCTGCGAACTGGCGTTGAACGGGCGGTTGGGCAAGCTCGAGGAAATCCAGGTCTCGGTGCCTGGTGGCCGGCACGGTCCTGCCTTTCCCGAACAGCCGGTGCCCGATTACCTGGATTGGAACCGCTGGGTGGGTCCGGCGCCGTTCACACCCTTCCATGAGGCGAAACTCCAGCGCGACAACCACGAGAACATGACCCAGTTCTCGCTGGGCATGATTTCGTGCTGGGGCATTCACCACCTGGACATCGCGCAATGGGGCAACGGAACCGATGCGACCGACCCGAGCGCGGTGAAGGGCACGGGCGAATTCCCCAGGGGGGGCGCCTTCGATGCCATCGAGCGCTGGCGGGTCCGCTTCGAGTATGCCGACGCCGCCCCCGTGGTGTTCGTCAGCGACGGCACGCTCGGATTCACGAACGGGGTTCGCTTCGTCGGCAGTTCGGGCTGGGTCTATGTGGTGCGTGGCGACATCACGGCCCATGACGAAAAGTTACTCGAGGACCCGAAGAACAAGGTCGGCACCATGCCGATCAAGCTGCCGATCAGCGGCGATCACACCGGTGACTTTCTGGAGGCGATCAAGAACCACCGGCGAGCGATCTGCGACGTCGAGACCGCGGTGCGATCCGATACTTTATGTCAGCTCGCCCTGATTGCGGTGAAACAGGGCCGCAAACTGCACTGGGACCCGCAAAGTGAGTAGTTCCTCAACGATGACGCGGCCAATGCCAGCCTGCAACCCCGTCCCTTCCGCGGCGAGTGGAGACTGCCGGAGGTTTGAGGGGTGCCGGTGGTCGGGCATCAGAGTTTGAGCCGGAAACCGATGCGGTTGAGGCCGGTGGACACGAGCAGGATCAACAGCCCGCAAGAGGCTGAGCGGGCGATGGCCGATGGGAGATTCGCGGCCAGATGGCCATACCCGCCTCCCAGGTGCAGCACGTCCAGGAGGCTGGGCAGCATCTCGGAAATCAGGTACGCCAGCAGCACGTTCTGTCCCGCCAGCGCCAGCGGCCGCCCGCCCGTAATTCTCCACGGCCCCGGGATTCCATCGGAGGACGGTTGATTCTGGATTGGAAAAGTGGCGGAGTGAGCCATTAAGCTGTTCCTGAAATGAAAAGAACCCTTCTGCTTTGCACGGCCGTGCTCCTTGGGTGCGCAACCTTGAGAGCGCAACCAGCAGTTCCACCTGAGCCTATCCGCATCCGAATCGATCCCAACACGCTGGTGGCGCCGATCTCCGACGATTTCATCGGCTTTGGTTATGAAACTTCCGCCCTGGCACGAGCAGGGTTCTTCAGCGCGAGGAACACTCGCCTCGTCCAGCTTTACCGGACCCTGAGCCCACATGGGCTGGTTCGAATCGGAGGCAACATCTCCGATCACACCCGCTTCGTGCCGGGCGCCACCCCGCTGGTGCGCTCGGAAAAGGAAACCTCGGTCATCAACCAGGCGGTGCTCCAGGAGTTTGGCGATTTTCTGCGGGCCACCGGCTGGAAGGCGATGTGGGGGCTCAATCTGGGAACCGGCTCAAAGGAGGAAGCCGTGGCGGAAGCCATGGCGGTTCATCGCGCGCTCGGAGATCGGCTGCATTCATTTGAAATCGGCAACGAGGTGGATTCACTGCCCCGCTTCCAGACCTATGAGGGCTACTACGGTGCTTACACCGACTACAAAGCCGCCGTCCGTAAAGCCCAGCCGGAAGCAACGTTCTCCGGCCCCGATGTTGCGGGCAATACGCAGTGGGCGCTCGATTTCGCCGGCACCGAATACGCGGACATGAAGCTCCTGACCCATCACTATTACCGCACTGGCGCCAAGCGACCAGAGGCGACCATCGAGACGCTGCTTGCTCCCGATCCCGCCTGGAAGGCCAAGCTGCAGAAGCTCCAGCAAGCCTCTGCCGGCAAGGGCATCCGTTTCCGCATCAACGAAGTGAATTCGTTCTATGGCGGCGGGAAGCCCGGAGTGAGCGACACGTTCGCCTCGGCGCTTTGGTGCTTGGATTACATGTTCCTGCTGGCGTCGTGCGGCTGCGAGGGGGTGAACCTGGAAACCGACGTCAATCAGACGGCTTGGGTCAGCCATTACTCGCCGATCTTCCGGGACGCAGCCGGGCAACTCACCGCGCGCCCGGAATATTACGGGATGCTGGCCTTTGCCGTCGCCGGAAAGGGCAATCTGGTGAAGCTCACGGCGAGCCAGACCGACGTCAACTTGAGCGCTTTCGCAACCAAGAGTGCCGGGGGTCCGTTTTGGGTAACGGTAGTGAACAAAGACCTTTTCCGGCCGGCCACCATCGAAATCACCCTGCCGGAAGGCTGCTCCAGGGCAGAGGCCTGTCGGCTTACGGCACCCTCAATAGAGAGCCGCGACGGGGTCACGCTGGCGGGGGCACAGGTTTCTGCGGAAGGCGCCTGGTCTCCCGGCCCTGCGGAGAGAATTACGGTAAGCGGGGCGGCTGCTTCCCTGCGATTGGCGGCCAGCAGCGCAATCCTGGTGCGATTACTTTAGTCGGGGTAGTCTCGACAGGTGATTGCCAATCGCGTGCCGCAGCCGCGTGTTGTGGAACTTGGCAGCAAGAAAAGCGTCCCGGTTCCCGGCTGACGCAACTCGTCCCGATCCTCTTTTGCTCCTGCCAGTGATTCGGCCTTCCAGGGGCGCCAGGGCTTGCTCCCCGCCAGGTTTTTGGGAGGATGCGTGCATGCTTAAACAGACGTTGCTGGGCATGTGCCGATGAGATCGGCAACAGCAAGGAGCGGGTCCGCACCGCGCTGCGGTATTATCGGCTGGCCAAGGACAGCGGCGTGCTGACTTCCGTGACCGACAACTCGATGCACGGCGGCGTGCATCTCCTGGGTCAGAAACGGTTCGACGACGTGATTGACCTGCGGGTCTATAACTACATCACTCCGGAAATGCTCCGGACGGCGGGTGACTCGCACGACGGGTTGTGGCTCTACAATCTTGGCACCGGAGGCGCGAGACCGGCCCAGGAGCGGTTTGTGTTCGGCTTCTTTGCCGAGCGTTGTGGGGCGGACGGATACGCCCAATGGGCCTTCCAATGGCCAGTGGGCAACCAATCCCCGTACGCCGCGGCGGCGGCGGGCTCGAAGGCCGGGTGGGATTATGCGCTGCCGGCGCCCGACGGACCGCTGCCGACGATCGGGCTCGAAGCGGCGCGCCAGGGCATCGACGACGCCCGCTATGTTGCCTTGCTGAGGAAAGCCTCGCCGAAAATGGCCGCAGCCATCCTCAACGACATCGAACCGTATAGCAACCTCATTGGTGATTACATCCAAAGCCACCCGGGCAACGCGGCTGACATTCGGCGCTGGAAGATCGCCCGCGCCGTGATGAGCTGCAAAGACTCGACAACGGGAGGACAATGATGTGCTGCCGGGCCGATCGCAACGAGACAAGCACGGGGCAGCCACGAGCGTGCCAGTCGTTTTTGTCGTCGGGTTCGTCGCGTTCGCCCTGGCGCGTTTGGTTGGGCCGGCTGCGGACTCCGACCTGCGGGTTGCGGCCAAGGATGACACTGAGCGGCCGGTTTTAGACACTGCTAATGGCTCAGCCATCCAGTTGGCGGAAGACTTCAGGCTGGCTGAACTGCGGGCAATGCCCCGTCCGGCGTCCAATTGATGTCAGAGGGTCTGCCCGTCGTGCTTCCGCGCGACCGGGCGGCACTGGTGCTTCAATATTCTCCTGGTGCCATCGCACTGGAAAAGGCCCATTAAATTCATCGTGCGTCCGGTTGCTTCGCGGTCCCCACGCCAATGGCCTTGGCCGGGCCGAGCGTGCGCAGTTCGATTTTCAGGCTGGAGCCGCTTTGCGAACGGCATCCAATCGCAACCTGCTGCTCGTCGGCGCCGACTTGTGATGCCGCCGCAGCCACCGCCACGCGGGAAAGTTCTCTCCAGGCTGAATCATATATGCGGGCTTCTGACCCGCGGGTGTATTTAAGACTGCCACCGGTCGGCACTGCGCATCCTTGGAGCCCGAGGAGTGGCTTGCCGTTGATTTCGATTGTCACTCCAACCACCGGCTGTTGGCCCACGCAGCGCACCACCCATTGCAATGGCTGTGCCGCGTGCGGGTTCTGAAAGGTCCATTGGGTTGCCTCGCCCCGAGCGGCGTCGTGCGTGAAGCGCTCCGGGTGCGCGGCATACAAATTCCAGCGCCCCTCACTGACGGGTTCGAGGTGAAATTCCCGGCCGTTATCCCGCAAATCCGCTTTGACCTCCGGCGGGAAGGCGCCGGACATCCGCGCTGTCTCCCACTGCTTTACGGCTTCGAGAATCGCCACCGTGGCGCCGAACCGCTTCGCCGCGTCGGCAGAGTTCGGGTCGGCGGCCAGTTGGGCTGAACTGGCCAGGCTCGTAGCGAGGGCAAAGCCGGCATCAAATCCGGCCGCGCGGGCCAGCAGCCACTCGGCGTCTTCGATGCTGGTGTCGGAACGCAGCGCGAACCAGCCGAGCATGTGGGGCATGAGGTTGCGCTCGAAATGCAACTGGTTCTTGAAGCGGTAGAGGGTCTGGCTCTCTCGAAAACCGGCATACCAGGGCTCACCCCAATTCATGCGGGTATAGACGTGCCAGTTAAAGTGGCCCGGGTTGCTGGCGTCGTTAATCTGGCCGCGCAACTCCGGCAGGAGCGCGTCATACCAGGCCTGGGTGAAGAGCGTTCGCCCATACTGCCCCATGCCGGTGGACCAGTTGCCTTCCAGGCCGTCGAGCGAAATCTGGAGCGTGCCCGCATGGTTGCAGAGTTTCGCGATGTTTCGCGCGACCTCCTGC
>Ga0187866_1000256_pt1 | contig 68520 bp, 53 predicted proteins | sample June2016WEW_11_1_3_FD_133013 | JGI IMG/M metagenome (GOLD analysis project Ga0187866, IMG submission 133013) | Peatland microbial communities from SPRUCE experiment site at the Marcell Experimental Forest, Minnesota, USA - June2016WEW_11_150 | ecosystem: Environmental > Terrestrial > Soil >... | reverse complement strand
GTTCAGCAGGGTGAGCAACTGAATTTTCGCGGTGCGCAGATTGACCTCCGCGGTTTGCACGTCCGATTCATACTGCACGCGCTGCAGTTCTAATCGGTCGAGATCGATCTGCGCGATGTCGCCAGCATGGAAGCGATCTCTACTGATATCGAGCACGTGGTCGTAGTAGGCAAGGTTGTCTTTCGCCAGCTGGAGCACCGCTTTCGCCTGCAACGTGGAGACAAATGCGCTGCGCAAGTTGAACAGCAGAGTTCTGTCCAGGTCGGCATGACTCGACTCGGCAATGAGCGTCCCCTTTTTCGCACTTTCGAGCCGCAATTCCCGCTTCTGCTGTCGTTCGTGCAGATAGTTAATGCCTGGTACAAGCTGCGTGCCAGTGAGCGGCATCCAGTGTTCCTTGTATGGAGCGACTTGAATTCCATCCGTCGACAAACCGACATTCGGATTGGGCCGCAGAAACGCCGTGATCTCCTGCGCCTTCGATTCATCGATATTCAGCTTGTCAGCCAGTAGCGTTGGATTGTCGCTTTCAAAACGCGCCTTCACCTCGTCCCACGTCAGCGCATGTTGCGCTTGCGCGACACTTCCGCTTCCCGCCGCCAATACTAGCATCAGGCAGACACCACGAATAAAACGCTGCATCGTTCTACCCTCACATCCTCAAGTTGCACGGAAGGCTCCGGCCTAGGATTCCAGTTTTTCTGTGGTTCTGCCAAACCTTGCGCCTATGCTGCTTCCCTTTTGGCGAAGGATTAGCGGAACGATAGGGCTACCATCGTTCCGACTTTGTTACAAATGCGTGAAGAAAGTATTTAGGAATGAAAAACGGAAACAGGTGGCGAGCGCCCGGACTTCCCGGGTCTTACACCCGGCAAATTCGCATTGCCATCGCCGGTCACTGAGAACTTTGATTTCTGCTCCGGGCCCGTTCCAGAGTCATCGAGGGCTTCGATTCCAAAAGTGCTCCGCGTCAATTGCAGCGCTGCACACTCTTCGGCCGGCACCTGCGCCGCATCCAGGCGCACTCCCTTTTCACTTTCGATGCTAGGGAATGCTCCCGCCTTGGCCAGCGTGAATTTCCCGTGCCCGTCGTTGAGCAGCACGGCAACAAAATGGGAATCCATTGCCGTGGTCACAACCAGGTCGATCGCATCATCCCCATTGACATCCCGAGGCGATATCCTCAACCCGCCCTGCGGTCCAGCGATATCGATCGCCGATTCTTCACCCGTGCTCAGTTGCAGCCGGATGGAGTAAAACGAGTCCATCGCCGCTTCCCGCACCACTTGCACTATTGCCAGATCGGGCTTGCGATCGCCGTCAAAATCCGCGATGGCAAATCGCGGCGAAAATCCGCTCGTCCCGCCAGATGTCCTCTGCGCCGCCTCCGCCGCATTTCCGCCAAGCGCCATGGCGAACACACAGAGGCAAAGCAGGCTCAGGCACGCCCGCGCCACGCCGGGAATCTTGCCTCTTGTGCGAAGTCCTTGAGTCATTAGCGATCTATTGTATCGCAAACCCCGTCGAGTTCTGCCAAGGGACTGCCTGCGCTGTGCCATCACCGAAAACCCGCGCAACGTGAGAAATGTCATAATTGAATGTGACGCAGAATATGGCACTCCGTGCGCTCTACACCTTACCCTTTTCTTCCGGCGCTCATCGGCTTGGCCCTCTCCATGCTCCTCCGGGGCCGATTCCCGTGCGGCCTTTAATTACGCAGACAAGCTATTGAAAACATTATTGATAACCGGCAGCTTGGAGCGGAATGCCGCGCTCGGCCTGCGCTGGTCTCTCGCCTCTGCCCGGTCCGTTGCCAGTCTCCTAAGGGAAAATCGCGAAGCCCCGCGGGTGGCCATGACTGAAATGATGTTTTCCCATGAAAAGAAGCCGTAGTGGAACTTCCCGCCCCAACAACCCGCTTCCGGTCGGTAATTAGGGTGCGGGGGAATGCCCGCGATTGTCATTCCGAGCCCCGTTCGCTTTTTGAACGGGGTGAGGAACTCTGCCCCATCGCGTGCTTTTTACGCGATGAACCGGCTTTTCTCCTGGTTCTTTGCGAAAGGCAGATCCCTCGCTGTGCTCGGGATGACAACGCACGAGCGTTTTTGCATCTTGCACAGCCAAGTCCGGTCTGCCCGGCAATAGCCGCGTGACTACTACCATTGAAGTTTTTTCGCTTTCTTAAGGGTGCGGCTTGGCGGCCACTGCAGGGGCCGCGCCTAACGCCGTGTGTGGGTGTTGATGGCAGGTCAGGTTGCAGGAGTTTGTCGCCCGGCTATACATAATCGGCATTGCGCCGTTCGGGGCCACCACGTTCACGTCAAAGTTCACCAGGCGCTCGCCGGAGATGCTTCCAGTCACAGCGCCCATGCCATGGGCGGTGTGGCACGTGGAGCAGGAGAACCCGTCGTTGATGTGCCGCGCGTGCTCGGTGAAGCTCGAGTTCGCCACAATCTGCGACAAATCATGACACTTTCCGCATAGAGCGTAAGGGCCGTTCACGGTGAGATCGGGATCCGGATAGGGATTGGTGATTAGCTGTCCGGCAACGACAGCCTGGCTCATTTCATAGCGCCTCTCCAAAATGTGCGTCCACTTCGAACCATGCGGCCCGTTCGGTCCCGTCCCTCCAAACTCCCGGTTGTCGTCGCTGTTGTGGCAATCGGTGCAGAAAATCCTGACTCCCACGACGCGTCCCAGCGTCACCCCGTCGAGTTGGACCATCTGGGTTCGCAGGCTGGGTTGCAGCAGCGCGCTGGCACGGTCATGCGTGACCGGATGGCTGGATGTCGAAGTAATTGCAAATTCCTGGACGACATTCAGGGGGTCGCCTCCGGCTACGACGCGGATGGGATGGTATCCAAACTTGGGGTCCAACACTTTCCCGGCGCTGCCACCATGACAGCGCAAACAGTTCTCGAACTGATTGACCGCTGGGTTTAGGACCGTCACACCATCCGCGGCACTCACTCCAAGCAACCCGTTCTGCGGTGCGCGGACGAGCGGCGGAACTCCATAAGACTGGATCGCCTGGGAGGCATGCGGATTGTGGCAATCCACGCAAGTGGCATGCCGGTTGTTATTCAGCACCGCGGACTCGGTTCGATCATGAAGGTTGGTTCCCGAGGCAAAAGGATGGCCGGTCTTCGCAAATTCGGCAAAAACATTTAGCGGAACCGGTGAGAGATTTGATCCCCCGTTGTGACAAGCGATGCAATCCTGCTCATCCTTGCCACGCAGCAACCGTGGTGGTCCCAAGGCGTTGTGCGGCATGTGGCAACCCGTGCATGCATTTTGCGCCACCGAGCTGTATCCCCCTACATAGGGCTGATTGGTGGTGCTATCGGCTGAAGTTGCATGGCTATTCACCGGCCAGCCGGCCAAATAGTTTACCTTTCCGCTGACCACTCTGTTTGGATCATGGCAGGCCACACACAACTGGCCGCCGGAACTATTGCGCACCAGAAAATCTGCCACTATGACGTCCTTCCTCTGAACATGGGGATCATGGCATGAGGTGCATTCAACGGTGTTGTTGATTAGTTTTACGGCCGGGTCGGCAGTCTTCGGCGGAGTTCCAAAGAGTAGCGCGTTCAATTCCGGCGAATCCACCAGCGGCGTTTTCAAACTAAACGGGTGTGAACTTCGCAGGTCGGTGCCAAATATCGATGCCGGACTCATTGTCCCGGTGGTGGAGATCTTCCCGTAGGCCACGGTCTGGCCTGGGGCAATCGTGCCGTCATGGCAACTCAGACAAAGCCGGCTGGGGCTACCGAGCCCGGGTTGCAAGGCCACTTGTTGCGCCGTCGAACTCGTATACGTTGTATAGGTTTGCATGGACAGTTGCTGGTTCCACATTGGCGCCTTTTGCGTGGCTCCGAGCCCCGAATGCGGCGCGTGACAGTATTCGCAAGAGGAGGAAAGGCTACCCTTTACTGAGGAAACGCCAAGTGGCGTCATATCATGCACGCCTAGAACGTCCCCCTGGATCTGCGCCCGCAGGGGGCCGCAGCACACAAAAGCAACGACGCAGGCAAACAGAAGCACCCTTCTCACAGAGCGCCTCCCACTTTCTGCTTCCCTGCTCCCATATAACGGTACTCCTGAATGCGCCGGTTATAGGAATCGACTACCAGGATGTGATCGTTTTGGTCGATGAAGAGTCCGGCCGGGAGTTCAAACTCGCCGGGCGCACTTCCATTCTTCCCGAAATAATAGAGCAACTGGCCCTGTGGATTGAACACTTGCACCATGCCCCACAGTGCATCAACGACGTAAATGCTATTCTCACTATCCACTCCTATGCCTTTGGGCCGAAACGTCGCCCCGGTTCCATCCCCCGCTTGCCCGATGGCGTAGAGAAAACTCCCCGAACGGTCCAGCACCTGAATCCGGAAGTTCATCCCGTCCACGACGTAGAGTTCTTGGCCGACCAATTTCAACTCCGTCGGAAAATAAAACTCCCCATTCCCCGTTCCCCTCTCCCCGATGGTTTTCAATACACTTCCCGCCAAGTCCATAACGTAAATTTTGTTCCTTAGCGTGTCGGACACATAGATGCGGTTCGCTGCCGAGTCCACCGCAATGCCCGTCGGCCGCTTGAAGAAACCCTCGCCATACTTCAAGCTGCCAATCACGCGATTGAATTTACCCTTGGCGTCAAAAACAAAGATCTTGCCGGCCTCCGAATCGGTCACATAGAAGTTGTCCTGCGCATCCACTGCAACGCATTGCGGTGACCGGAACCCTTCTTTCCCTTCCCGGTAGATGAACTTGTACTTCTGCTGCGCAAAGTCAAAAATGTGCACGGCTTTCGCCCCCGGGTCGGTCACAATGAATCTCCCGTGGGAATCTTCCGCGATGGAGTAAGGACGCGCCAAATCGTGCATTTCGGGCGGTCCGGCGACGAAATCCACGACCCTCGTCCAGAAGTGTTTCTTAATGGTCACTTCATGCTGCGAAGAGAAACTCCGCTCATAAACCAGCCTGCGGCCCCCGGCCAGCAGGAGGTCGCCTACTTCTACTTTCTCTTTGGATTTTGATTTACCCTGATCCTTAGCGGCTGCGCTCGTAAGGATAGAAACAACACTTACACCCGCCGCGATTGAGATTTTTTTCCATCCTCGCATGAAGGCTCGCGTCAGAAGAATCTGATCGTTCTCATCACCCCGACGTAAAAGAGGTTGAATTTGTATGGTACAGCCAGACCAACCCCCTGGTCCAGGCGGGTGTAGCCCGCCAAGAAATGCAGCTTGCGGAAGTAGTAGTCCCCTTTAAAATCATATTCCTCGACCATGTTCCCCACACCGGTTCCTTGGTTCACCGTATTGTACTTCGAATGCAGGTAAGTCCCGGTTAAGGACAGTCCACGCAATGGCCTGAGGCCCACCGCACCTCCGTAAGCCGTACCTCCGTACGTGACTAGAATACTCGGGGGAAGAATGGGGCCTGTGACTGGTATTAGACCCGATGCAGTCAGAAGAGAATCGCCACTCGATTGGGAATAGTTTCCGGTAATGTTGATAATCCGGCTCGACAACGTCGTACTCACGGACTCGTTTGACGATCCGGTGTGGCTGCCATCAGTAAAGTTGAACTTGTTCACCGACCCGGTCGAAAACCACTGCCATCCTTTTAATTGACGGCTGAGCGAGCCGCTGAATCCGTATCCGGATTGCGTGAACGAGGCAATTGCGGTTTGCTCATCCTGGGAGTAGCGGAAGGATCCCGAGGCCGACCAGAGACCCAACCGCCGGGCATACGATAGTCCTCCGGAACTTCCGAGCGAGGCCGCCCCACTACTCGTGCTGAGGGTAAAACGAAACAGGCTCGCATTCGCCCCGAACGTCCCCCCCAACAGGCCGTGGGAAAAGTCGGCGGATCCGCGATAAATATCCGATTGGTAATTGAATCCTTCCAGCGATTGGCTGCGATGTTCCACGCTCGTTTGTGCCACAAAGGTGTATTCCCGCTGGATCGTATAGGAAGCTGTCCCCAGTAAATCGAGCGAATGAGAAGACTCCGGCGGAAGGATGGGTAGCGCCACGCCGCCCACGGGCACGACGCTCTGCAAAAGAGATCCCTCCAAGTTGTCCGTGTAACCGGCGTTAAACGCCAGGGTTACGGGGCGTACCGGATTGGTTGTCGCGGTGCCCGTGAACGTGTCCACACTGATGTTATTGCGGGCATTGCTGTTGTATTCGACACCGGAGTCGTCTCTGGACGCATTCAAATTCATCGACGACTTCGTACCCAAGCGGCGAGAAGCCACCACTTGATAGCTGTTCACGGCGCTCGTGTTCTTGATCGGCGGGGTCAGGCTCTCGATGAGAGGCAGATAGGAACTGATGGTGTAATGGTTATAACCGCCCGACAAGATGAATCCAAAAATTTGATAGTTGCTCCGCAGACTCCAGTTCCGCACAGCGGTCGTCCCCTGGCCCGTGGTTCCCAGAATCTCGTACTCGCTGCTTCCTGTCCCAAAACCCGCGGTCAAGGTCGGCCAGCGCGGTTGCAGCAAACTCCAATTCAAGTTGAAATTCTGGTCGTTGCCTTTGGTCTTGTACGCAGTCGTCCCAGGTATCCCCAGCTCACTTTCCGTATTGTAGTCCTTGCTGAAACTCACGAACCCCGGGGTCTTGCTGCCGCTGAATATGTTCGCGCTCGAAAGTATCCCGGTGGAATTGAAGGCAGATTGAACGTCGGAGTTGGCCCGCGACTCGTTGTAATAAGGAACAATATTAAAGGAGAGAAATCTTGGATCGTGGTAAGTGCCGGTGAGGTCAGCCTGCCCGCCGAAATCCAGCTCGTGGCTGGATTCCACATTATTCCCGTTGGTCCCCGTGTATCCAAAAGTCAGCGACCCGTTCATGTTCATGTTTACTTCGTCGCCGACGCTTACCTGGGCTTGGGCTCTCCCCCCAGAGATCACAAGGACGGCAAGGAGCAATAAAATGTGTCGGCCGCCTGTTGGCATTGTTCTGCCTCGTTCCTACAGCTCTTCCACCTTGGCGCCTTTGCGCAACTGCCGGTCCAACGCCTGGCGCAACCCGTCCGCCTTGCGCCCTTCCATGTCTCGTTTGAGGCTCGCTTTCACCTCGTCGTAGGTCGCCTGGTGGGCAGCAATCTTTTCGTTTAACCGTACGATGCACCAGGAATTTTCCGCCCGGATCAACTCGCTGACCTGGTTGGGGTTCATCTTGAATGCCACGTCAGCAACCGGCGGGGGCATCTTTTCCCGCGAGATGGCTTTGTGATCCCCCATCATCACCCGCCAGTCATCATCCGAAACTTTTTCCGCCAGCATCCCGAATTCCTCGTAATTCTTTGTGGCTTTGGCCTTGCCGAGTACTTCTTCTGCCCGCTGGCGCACTTTTATGTCATCTTGCTGCGAAAGGTTATCCGGGATTCCAATCGAAATCGTCTGGATCCGGACCTGTTCCGGCGTGTAAAACCTGTCTTTATGAAGGTCATAGTAATGGCGTAGCTCCGCTCCACTGACTACCGCCTTCTGGGTAATCTCCGCGTTCAGAAAATCTTCGATCAAGAGCGAACGGCGGACCTTTTCCCGCAGCGTTTTTTCCGACCCCTGGCATTCGGTCTTCAGGAAGTTCTGGAATTCCTGCTCCGAGGGGAACTGTTTCTTGAATTCGTTGGCGGCCTGCTCGAGCCTGCTGGCGCTCACCTGCATCTTGCGGCGTTGCGCTTCCTGGTACACCAACTCCTCGAACTCCATCATTTGCAGCGCGCCTTTGCGGATATCTGCTTCCATCTCCTTGGGGAAATGTCCGCCGTGTTGCCGCGAATACGGAAAGATGGCCGTCATTTCGCGCAACAGATCGCGATCCGTCAGGGTCGCCCCGTTGACCCGGACGACGGCTTTGCCGCTCGGGTTCATTGCCTCATTGTTGGTCGTACTTTTTTCCGCCGCGCCCGCCTGCGCCGTTAGCCGTGCCGCCCCCAGGGCTCCCAGCAACAAAAGCAGATAGCATGTCCGCCACTTCATGGTCCCTCTCCTCACCCTGCGCACTCCCGGCCTTCCTGCCACCTCAGGAATGGCGGAGGAGGGGGACCATTCCCCCTCCTCCCCGGTAAATTAGTGGGTTGCAACACCCATTACGCCGTTCCCTTCGTTGGATTCGCCCATATGGCACTGACGGCAGAATTGCGCCGCCGAGTTACTCGTAGGGGCCGTGTTGTACCAGCCCCTGATGAAGAAGCTCGTCGGGTAGTAGGCCGCCGTTCCTCCGGCATAGCAGCCAGCAGACGCGGAGGCAAGCTGGGCTGCGGAGCACTTTAGTGCGCCTGTGCTGGCAGTGCTCCAGACCTGGCCGACGGTCTGCTTGGCACTGGTCATGGTGTGCTGGTTGTGGCAGGTGGTGCATTCAACGAAGGCACCAGCTGCTGTTGTGGCCGCGCCGTTAACTATCGTTCCGCCGACGCCCGCAGCCGCGAAGCTCACGGTGTGCCCGTAAGCAGCAACGAAGCCGACCTGGGCAGCGCTGTTGCCCCAATAGATGGTGCCGGTCGTCGAATCGACAACGCAGTCCCAGTTGTGGCTGCCGCAGGTGTAAGTGGTGTGCACGGGGTGATCGTTCTGCAGGCCTTCCGCGTCTAAGGCTAACCATGTCGGCGCAGTAACGCCGCTAGCGTTCGTTTCCACCGTGTGCCCGGTCATACCGGCTATCGCCACCGAACCGTCATGGCAGGTCAAGCAAACTGCCGTCTTGAACAGTGGGTCGGTGTCCGGGGAGCCGCCCGTGGCAAACGTGAAGCCGTTGGCCGTGGCCGGTGTGGTGAATGTGCCGACTGGCGTTGTGTAGGTCTTGGCGATAAACTGCCGGCCCCAGAGTGCCACCAGACCCGTACTTGAGTCAGTGCCTCCGTAAGCGGCGCTACCGCTGTGCGGCGAGTGACACGACGCACAACCATGTCCGTTCACGTTATGTGCCCCCAGGACGTCCGTCTGCGCAAACGCGAGCCCTGTGGACAACATAACGGCGGCACACAGCAGGATGAACATTGATAATGCTTTTCTCATGATGATCTATAGACCTCCGTTTTTGGGTACCTCTTGTTACTTCTAACTGCTCGTAAAGCGTTGGAGCTGGACGCTTCCGATTTCTGACCGCCGCGGCGGTCGAAACTCGTTTTCATTTCTGCACTTCTCCCGGCGATTTTGCCGCTTGTTCGGCTGGTTTTGCCGCCGGCTTTTCTTCACTCTTCCCATCCTTGCCCTTCTCCGCCGCGGCTTCCGCATCTGTTACGTACCGAAAGACCTGCAGGCGGCCGGGAAAGTGTTGTTCTGCAACGATGACGCGATTCTGCTTATCGATAGTCAAACCGGTGGGGAGAATGAACTCTCCCGGAAATGGACCGTGGTCCCCAAAGAACGCCAGAAGCTGGCCGGAGCGGTCATAAACCTGCACATTGTCCTGCGCCGAATCCGCGACCCAGACGTGGCCATCCCCGTCCACCGCCACCCCTTTGGGCCGGGAGAAGAAACCAGGCCGATCTCCTGCTCTGCCGAAGGTGCTGATGAATTGCCCGTCTGCATCGAAGATCTGGATTCGGCTATTGAGGGTGTCGGTGACGTATACGTTTCCATCGTGATCCACGGCCACGTAGGTCGGCCGGGCAAACGTACCGGGTTCGTCGTCGCCTTCCTTCTTCGGCGGGCCGCCGATGGTCCGCAGAAGCTTGTAGCTGTCGGCATCGAAGACCGCCACGTTGTTCTTGGCCGCATCGGTTACGTACAGGAAGCGGTTCTCCGTGTCGATCGCTGCGCAATTCGGTTGAACCAGGACGTCGCTGCCAAAAGAGGTCTCAAACTTGTGATTGGCATCGAAGACCGAAATGGTCCGCAACAGAACGTCCACGGCGAAGAGCCGGTCGTTATCGTCAATCGTTATCCCAATGAGTCCCTTGAACTGTGCGTCTTTCCCGTTGGCGATCATGCTCACGGGATTGAGATCCTGGCTGCCTGATTGGTTAAGCTCATTCTTGAGGTCAAACACGAAGATTGCGCCAACATACGTGTCAGCGGCGTAGATCCTGCCCTTGGAGTCCACCGCAACTCCATAAGGCTGCACCAGCCTGAAGCGCACATCCTTCTTCGGTACTGCATCTTGAACGCCGGCGATGCGATCCATCCAACTGTGCTTCTTTTTCTTGCCCGTTGCGGGCGCTTCCGTTTTGGGAGGCTCGCCCTCGAGGGCCGTCACCCAACGGATTCGTGCCACATCCGGAGGTGAGGGCCAAACCAGCTTGCTGGTGTCAATCTGCGGTTTGACCGCGACTGCTTCCTGCTCCTTCTGCTTGTCTTTCTTTTTCTTCTGGGCATAGGCGTGGGGCATCAAGCAAATGGCCATGGAACCAATCAACAAGCAGCTCACTGCTGCTTTTCCTATTCCTGCCGAGCTTGTGCCTCTACCAAACATCTTCACTGCCCCCCTATCATTCCTTTGTGACAAGTGCGGCAAAATTGCAGATTTGCAAGTTGATCCTTCACCAGCAAACCCTTCGCTGCGCTCGAGTGCGGCTGGTGGCAGGTCAGACAGTTGATCGGTGTCATGATTTTGGATTGGTCCAGCGGATCGCGAATGTCGTACACGGGGTGTTTCGAGGTCGGATGGCCCAGGCCATACCTCAGATTGAGTCGAACCGGCTGGTTTTTTACCAAATAGTCTTCAGGCAGCTTCACCTTGCCATCGAAAAGGGTCAGGACGTGCTCGCTCTCTACTTTCTGGGGAACGGTCTCCGTGCCGTGACACTGCATGCACAACTGGTTGCCTTCAGACCTCAGCAGCTTCGCCCTTTCGCCCCCGTGCGCATCGTGGCAAATCCCGCACGCCTGTCTGAACGCCGGCTGGTGCAGGTTGCGCTTCTTCGCGAGTTCCGCGATGTCCGCGTGGCATTGCAGGCAGATGTTCACGGCGTCCGTCTTTGGCAGCCCGGGCGTCTTGCTCGCATGCGGCGAATGACAATCCGTGCAATCACCCGCTGCTCCCGGATGCTGCACCTTGGCCGTTGCGATCTGTTTGGCCAGCTCGCCGTGGCACATCACGCACAATGATTTCGCGTCCGCCTGCGTCAGCACCACTTTCCCGTCCTTTGCCGGCGCGTGGCATACCTCGCATTGTTTGTCGGCAAACGGCGGGTGCATAAACTTCGCCATCAACTTTGGCGCTGCCGACTGGTGCGGATCGTGGCACTGCAGGCAATTCGCTGCGCCGAACGGTTGGTTCTGGTGCGCCTTCTGCAGGCTGCTGTCCTTCGGATCGTGGCAATCCACGCAGAGCGCCGGCGCCGATTTCGTCAGGTGGTACATATTTTCGGGCGTCGGCTCGGTGCCAACTTTGTGCGTCACGTGGCAGGTCTCGCATCCCATATCCAGCGCCGCGTGCCGGCTTCCCTGCTCCGGCACATTCAAGCCGGTCGTGTGGCAGCTCAGGCAAAGGTTTTCCTTCACCCCACCCGCCATTGGCTTCAACAATTCATATTTATTGTCCGAACTGTGCGGGTCGTGGCACTTCAGGCAATCCCGCACCGCCGGTTTGTGTACCAAGCCCTTGATCTCCGCCGCGTTCTTGTCCGCGTGGCAGGTGAAGCACAGCCCTTGCGGTGTCGTGGTGGTCAGCTTGACCCGCGTTACATCCTTGTTCACTCGAATTTCGTGACACGTGGTGCACCCCATCGAGATCGCCGTGTGCACCGCCTTACCCTTCGCCTTTTCCGCATGACACTCCAGGCACTTCGCCGAATCCGTGTTCTTCTCCAGCGGTACTGGATGGATGTCTGCCTTCGCCGGTGCGACTCCCACCGACAGAAGCACAACCGCACTCCCCAGCAGCATCGCCAGGTCTCGTGCAGCCGTGGCTAGGCGCATCGCCATTCCGTCAACTCCGCCTTCACGTTTATGGTTTGTGCGCTCGCAGGAATCCGCTCGGAAACTTCCTTTTTTTCGCTTCCCCAGCTCCGCTCCCCCGCCAGAACCAGTGCCGAGGTCAAGGCCACGGCCACCAACAACAGCACCACCATGTACACGACGCGGTGGGAGCGATTTGTCGTTGTCACCGTCATGCTTTTCTCCCTGTCAACCACTACAGGGATCAACAAACTTCATCCAATCCTCGTCGCCCGGGAATTGCACTTGTCTTTTCTCTTGAAGGCTTGTGGAGCGAGTTAGAAGAACTGCACTCTGCGGATGCCCCAGCTGCATCAAGAAAGCCTGAAAGAGGGAAGCGCTCATCCATTGACCCCAATCTCGGTGTTCCTATGTGCACCCCCTGTGCCGAACCGACTCAAAGCGATAAAACGGACCTAAGCCGTTCTCTTACTGCTACTTATCTGCTCCCGCTTGAGGAAAAGAAGGAGCCTTCGCCATCATTTTTGAGTGTTTTCCCCCAACTTGTGATGCGAAATCACACAGACGACTGTTGAAAAATTAAGCAGCTTGCGCTAAGCCCCTAAATTTCCTCCACTTGGAACGGCTCTTCCCGCCCGACGCCCCCTATCGCCGACTGAGGTTTACTCTCACTCACGGTTCCTTCTGCGCCTGTTGTTTCAACCGAAGACGTTGCGGCCTAGGTGCTCACCCGCAGCACCGCCGCTCCAGGTATCGCGTCATTTTTCAGCGCATTCAGCGCGCGGTTCGCCTCCGCCAACGCAAACACCTGCACGTGCGTCCGCACCGGAATCTCCGCCGCGAGTCGCAAAAAATCTTCGCCGTCTTTGCGCGTGTTGTTTGCCACGCTGCGGATCACCCGTTCCTGGTACAGCAGTTCATACGCAATGGAAGGAATCGCGCTCATATGAATGCCGCCCAGAATTAACCGCCCGCCCTTCCGCAAGGCCTGCAGTGCCGCCGGAACGATCTCTCCCGCCGGCGCGAACACGATCGCCGCATCCAGCTTCACCGGCGGCTGCTCCAGCGTTCCTCCCGTCCACCTCGCACCCAATTCCCGCGCCAGGGCCTGGTGCCGCGCATCACGCGTCGCTGCGTACACCTCGACTCCCCAGTGACGCGCCACCTGAATGGCCACGTGGGCGGCCGCACCAAATCCGTAAAACCCCAACCGCTCTCCGCCCTGAATCTCGCTCAATTTCAGACAACGGTAGCCGATGATACCCGCGCACAGAAGCGGCGCGGCTTGCTCGTCTGGAAATCCTTCCGGCAGCGCATAGACGAAATCCTCCGGCGCCACGATGTACTCCGCATATCCACCGTTCACGCTATACCCAGTGAAGAGCGGCGCGTCGCACAAATTCTCTTCTCCGCGCCGGCAGTATTCGCAGGTGCCGTCCGTCTTGTGCAGCCATGCGATTCCCACGCGCGTCCCCGCCGGGAACCTCTCCGCTCCTGCGCCCCTCGCCGCAATCCGTCCCACCACTTGGTGCCCCGGAATCAGCAGTGACCTTTTCGGAGGCAACTCCCCCTCGATGACGTGTAGGTCGGTACGGCACACCCCGCACACCTGCACCCGCACGAGCACCTCGCCTGCTGCCGGTTCGGGCTCTGCGAATTCTCCGTATTGTAGGGGATTACTCTCAACTGCCGCGGGTGTGCTAAGGAAACACGCCTTCATCGTGAAGCCTCAACCTGTTTTTCTTCAGCACACCAGAATTAGGCGGCCAACACACTGATTGACTTCACCATACCGCAAACTTATGCCCGTGCATAGCCCCTTGTCTCGCTCGCAATACAATTTCACACGAAGCAACCCCTCGACCTCCCGTGCATCCATCCTTCCTCGCTCCTTGACTCCTCCTTCCTTGCATTCGCCCGTCTGAAACTCTAACCTAACTCTCTATGCCAGATCTCTCTCCTGAAACACTCGCACTCGGCTTTATCTGGTACGTTGCGTTTCTTTTTTCCACCACTTGTCACGAAGCGGCCCATGCCTTCGTCGCCAAACTCGGAGGAGACACCACCGCTGCCCTCGGTGGCCAGGTCTCCCTCAATCCTATCCCTCATATCCGCAGGTCGCCCTTTGGCATGGTCGTTATCCCAATCCTCAGCTTTCTTTTCTCCGGCGGCATGATCGGTTGGGCCAGTGCTCCTTACGATCCTCTCTGGGAACGCCGTCATCCTCACCGTTCCGCCTGGATGGCCCTTGCCGGCCCCGCTGCCAACTTCACACTTATGATCGTCGCCGCTCTGATGCTGCGCATCGGACTTTCCTACAACCTCTTCTCCTTTGACCCCCTCACAGGCAAAGCGGGTTTTGGCTTCCTGATTCTGAAGGTTGTTTTCCGTTTGAATCTGCTCCTCGGTACCTTCAACCTCATTCCAGCTCCGCCGCTGGATGGCAGCACCGGCATCATGGTCTTCATGTCCGAGGACCGCGCCCGGCGCTATCTGGACTGGATTCGCGGCAACAGTTACGCCATTGCTGGTTTGCTTGTAGGCCTGGTGATCTTCCAGCGGGTATTCCCGATCGTAGAGAGGACAGCGTACCGCATCTTTTTCTGAGCCGCGTTGATCTCCCTCCGCGCTCTGCTTCACTCTGAACCATCGGCGCGCCGTTCTGTTTCTCGCCTGCACATTTGTTCTTCCTAATCCCGCCTAAATGCTTTCCCTGCTGTCTTTTGCATTCTATTCCCCTGGCAGAAGAACTGCTCTCTCCTCATCGGGAGGAACGTTCGTGCTTTCGGAAGCGCTTCCCATTGCCAGCAGTTGCCGCGTTGAAGTCTCCGGCTGGGACGAGGATGAAATCTTCTTCGTCGAAAAGTCCGAGCTCTCCTGGGACGACTTCGCCGGCAAACACATCTCCCTGAAGCACATGCTCGCCGAGGGCGCCCTTGTTTTCGTTCGCACGCTCCAGCCGGCTTCTCTTCAGCGCTCCTTCCCCATCGCTTATGAAGCGGAGTTCATCGGCTGCGACGTTGACGGTTCTCACGAATTTCACCTGAATCCCGTGCAGCCTCGCCACAGCCGCAATCGCTTCCCCGTAAATTAGTTTCTTATTCCCTTCCATTTCGGAACAATGGCCCGAATTGGGAGACTCTCCTCAACCTCTTCTAATCCTCTCTCCTGCTTCCGCACATCCGTTTTCTAATTTTTGACGCCCCATGCCTCGTTAGTTCATTCATTGCACACTACTTACACTTGCCAACCCTTCCGCCTCTCCTTCGCGAAACACTCCCGTCCCCTTTGGCACACTTGTTGCCTCTTCCTTGGTCATGGCTTACGCAACTTTTAAATCTGCTGAAGTCGCAACTCTTCACACCTCGCTCACACCGTGCATTTTTGACGACGAACCCCTCGAGCGCGATTCGCTCTCCGCACTGATTTCTGACATGGGCTATGAGCCCATCCCCACCGGCGACCCCGAGGAAGCTCTGCGCCTGGTCCGCTCTGGGCGCTCCCGACTCATACTGGCCAGCGTTCATATGCGGAATACAGATCCCTTTGAGTTTCTGGACCGGGCGCTGCGCTGCGATCCCGGCGTCCACCTCATTGTCATGACCGCCGATTACACCCTCGACAACGCTCTCGAGGCCATTCGCCGTGGCGCCACTGATTTCCTCCCCAAACCTGTCGATCATGCCCGCCTGAAGCGCACCCTCGACGAGGTTGCCGCCCTCTACGATCAGCGGCGCCGCGTCCGCGCGTTGGAGGAGCAACTCCTCAAAGATCTCGAATTCCACGGTATTGTCGGCAAAAGCCCCGCCATGCTCGAAGTTTTCGACTTCGCTCGCAAAGTTGCCCGCCACTACACCAATGTTCTCCTCGTAGGCGCCACTGGCACGGGCAAGGAACTCGTGGCCCGCGCCATCCATCAGATCAGCCCGGTCAGCCAGCAGCGCTTAGCGGTCTGCAACTGCTCCGCTCTGGTCGACACCCTCCTGGAGAGCCAATTGTTCGGCCATGTCCGCGGCGCCTTCACCGGCGCCACGGATACTCGCCCGGGCCTGTTCGAGTACGCCAATGGCGGCACGGTGTTCCTGGATGAAGTTGGTGAGACTTCCCTGCCCATGCAGGCCAAACTGCTGCGCGTCATCCAGAACCGCGAAATCCAGCGCGTTGGCTCTCCCGAAATCAAGCAGGTCAATGTCCGCCTGATCGCTGCCACCAACCGCGATCTTCGCGCCGAAGTCCTCACCGGCCGTTTCCGTGAAGATCTCTTCTATCGCTTGAGCTCCATCCAGATTCGCATCCCTTCGCTCTCGGAGCGCCTGGAAGACATTCCGCTGCTGGTCCAGTTTTTCCTGAAGAAGTACAACGATGCCTATGGCAAGAGCATCGCCGGTCTCACCCGTCGCACGCAAACTCTTCTCCTCCAACATCCCTGGCCCGGCAACGTCCGCGAACTGGAAAACGTCATCTCCACCGCGTGTATCACCGCCACTGGCGATTTCATTGACATCAGCGATCTGCCCGAGCATCTCCAGCATCGCAACCCCCGGATCGCCAACGACGAAGACTGGCATCCGCTTTCGCTCGACGAGGTCCGCAAGCACCATATCCAGAAAGTTCTCCAGATGTGCAATGGCAACCGCCTCCGCGCGGCGCAAATTCTCGGCATCGGCCGCACCAGCTTGTACCGCTATCTCAAGCGCGACGGCCTGGACGTTCGGCCGCACCCACACTCTACTGGCGCCGCAGCGTAAGCGCTACGTGAGGCCCGCTTGCCATCAGGCTGCAGCTCTTTCTCGCGGCTTGCATGCTGCAGAGTGACTGTCCACCGCAATTGGCGACTCCTCCTGAACGCGTTCCGGTGAACTTCTAACCCGAATCCTCGCCGGAACGCGCCTTTCTTGTTCACTCCTCCGGCTGCTTACTTTCACCGCACCGGCTCCCTGCGCTCCTTGCCTACCTCGCTATACTGGTTCAAGAGACCGGTCTGCCCGGCAATTGTGTGGTTTCTTCGCAAATTACTGCAGACCGGTTCATTGAGGTCTCTCCGAATGAAAACGCTTCTCCCGCTGACATTGCTCGGCTCATTTCTGTTGCTGTCCAATTCACCCGCCCGCGCCCAATGCGGCCCCGCTGCGCGCAGGCAATTGGCCGCGGTTGCAGAGTTGCGCGGCGACGAACTCGAAAACCTCGTGCGGGATACTGCGCGGGCCGTGCAGTTGAAAAACCCCTCATTCTTCAATCGTGTCTATAGTGAGGACTTTTTCGGCATCGCTCCCAATGGGATAGTGTTGGACAAGAACGCGATGATCGCTTACGTGGGAAATTCCCCGGCCACGTACACCACCCTGATCGCGACCAACGTGCGCATCCGTGTTTACGAGGACACTGCGGTTGTCACGTCGGTCTGGTCTGCACGTGGAACGCAGGATGGCCGTAGCTTCAGCCGCCAGTCGCGTGTAATTCAAATTTATGTCTACGCATTGCGCGGCTGGCAAGTCGTCTCCAGCCAGGAAACGCTGCTCCCCGGCTAAAGTCGAACGGCGCTACTCTGTTGTTTCTACTCCGTTGCCCCGCTGAGCGAACGGGGCTTTTCCACCCGATTCGCCGCATTGGCCTGCGCTTTCGCCATTTTTGCGGTACTTTTCTCGCAACACGCGCTCGAATTCCCCCCGAGCCTCTTTCGCCGTCGGTTATTATGGAAGCGGTAAAACTCTTGGCCCCTTCCCCAGGTTGCCAAGATGACCTACAAGAAGGTCCGCCGCAGTGGGCGTATCTCCAAGCAAGTTCCCATCCTTGTAATCGGCAGCGATGCCGATGGCCACGTCTTCTCCGAAGTCACCAAGACCGTGGTTCTCAGCTTTCATGGCGCCGGAATCGTCTCCGCAAACAAGCTCATCGCCGAGCAGGAGCTCCATATCCGTTCCATGGTCACCAATCGGGAAGTCGAAGCCCGCGTTGTTGGCGAAATCGCCGAGAACGAAGGTGTCTACACCTATGGCGTCGCCTTCCTGGATGAGTCGTGCGATTTCTGGCAACTCGAATTTCCGCCTCCCCCGCCGCCCGAGGAGCGCCCGCTGGTCCTCGCTCTTGAATGCAGCAGTTGCCGCGCGCCCATCACCGTCGAGAACGGCGACTTTGAATTTGATGTCTGCGCCATTCACGGAGGACTGGTGCGCTATTGCGATAATTGCGGCATGGCCACGGTCTGGAAACAGACCACGCACCTGCCGTCGTTGCGCCCGTTTGTGGCCGCGCGCTCGCCTGCGGCAAAGCCGCAGCCTGCCGCGGCTGCCGTGGCCCTTCTCGATACGCCGCCGGCACGCTCCGTCCCGCACCCACTTCCGGCTCCCCGCCCTGTCGTACCGTCTGCTCCCGCGCCACTCCTCGAGCGCCGCCAGCGGGTGCGCGCCAAGGTCAATTACTTCGCGTGCGTGCGCAGCGCCGCTTTTGGTGATGACATCGTCGTGTGTATTGATATGTCGCGCGGGGGAATGAGCTTCAAAACCAAGAACTTCTACCTGGTGAACATCACGGTGACGATCGCCGTGCCTTTCTCGCCGGAGTCGCCGCAAGCTCCAGCCATCTTCGTTCCTGCGCGCATCGCCAGCGTCTCCGACTTCCCCAACGGTAAGCTGTACCGCTGCGGCGTCGAATTCCTCGCTACGCAATCCTCCACTTCAGGCTTCTAGCGTCGCCCGCGTTCCCGGCAAAGCCGCTGGAAATGCAAAACGCCCGCCATCCGAAGTTGGCGGGCGTTTCTGGGACCTGGCGAACGCCAGGGGTCTGCACAAATTGGGAATACGCCGGAGTCTAGAACATGTTCCAGAGGAACTGGTTGTAGACCTCGTGATGATATTGGACCTCGGGCGATTTGACGATGGTGCCGAGCGAACGCGCGCAGCGATCCGCGGAAGCCCTCTTCAAGTCGGCATAGCGGCCTTTGACGTCGCCGCCGAATAGTTTTGTGGTCCACTCGGCTTTCTCGAAGTTTTCGATGGCCGTGTAAATGTTGTCCGGAAGGTAACGCTCGGCAGAGCGCAGGTTCTTGATTTTTGCGGTTTCTCCTTCCAGCCCTGTCTTGAAGATCGAGTACATCACCAGATAGGGATTGGCGTCGGGCGCGACGGCGCGAAATTCCACGCGCATGCTGCGCTCGTTGCCGATCGGCACCCGGATCATCGCGCCACGGTCCACGGGCGAAGCTTTCAGCTGATTGGGCGCTTCGAAGTGCGGGTCGAGCCGGCGATAGGCGTTCACGCTGGAGTTCATCAGCAAGCACAGATCGTTGCCGTGGGTGAGCACACGATCGATAAAAGCCCAGCCGAGTTTGCTGAGCTTTTCCTCGCCCTTGGGATCCCAGAAAAGATTCTTGCCGTCCTTGCTGACGGAAACGTTCGTATGCATGCCGCTGCCATTGACGCCCACGACGGGCTTAGGCAGGAAGCTGGCGGTCAGCCCCATCTTGTTGGCCACCTGGCGGCAGACCAGTTTGTAAAGTTGGATCTGGTCGGCCGCGGCAACCACGTCCGTGTAGCTATAGTTGATCTCGAACTGCGAGGGCGCCACTTCAGGGTGGTCCTTTTCGTTTTGGAAGCCCATGGCGCGCTGCACTTCCGCAGTCGTGTCGATGAACGTGCGCAGGGGATCCCCGGGCAGCGAGTGGTAGTAGCCGCCCGTGTTCACATACTCGAACTTCTGCGTGGCATGGTACTGGCGCTCCGCCTCGGCACCTCTAAAGAGGAAGCCTTCGATTTCGTTCGCGGCGTTGAGAGTGTAGTCTTCCTTCTTATACAACGAGTCAGCGTAACCCTTCAAAACTCCCCGGATGTCTGCGCTGTAGGGCGTCCCATCCTTGTCGATGACATCGCCGAACACCAGCACTTTGCCGCCGCCGAATATGTCCGCTGGCCCCCAATAGAACGAGGCCCAATCCATGCCGAGCCTTAGATCGCTCTCGCGCTGCGCCGTGAAGCCGCGAATCGAGGAGCCGTCGAAGGTGAGGTTGTCGTAGCTCTTGATGAGGAATTTCTTGTCATAGTCGAGCATGTGCAGGCGGCCTTCCAAGTCCGAGAAGAGGACCGTGACGGCTTTAATGCGCTTTTCGTCGGTAAGGTACTTCAGGCGTTCTTCCTGAATTTTGCCGAAGGGTGTGCGTTTCTTGCGATGCTCTTTCGCTTTCAAATTCAGTTCTTCCAGCTCATCGTAACTGAGGGCTAGAAAATTGCGCAGTTCGTTGGACATGAATCTCCTTGAGATAAAGCGATTGTGAATTTTTGAATCGCTTGGCCCTGACCATGTGGTCCCTTGATGGATAAAAGGTATCGCGGTGTTCCACGGAGCGTCAATTGGAAAAAGGCTGGAGGAGAAAGAGAAAAAACAAATCGCGTGCATCCAAAAAAGTGAACCGAACAGCGGTAACGAACTTTGGGAGGAGTTGTGACTCGACTAAGTGCCGGTTAGAATTTCCACAGGGTATGGCCCGTAACGGAACGCCTTCCCGCGCTGATGCAACTTCGTTCCTCAGGCTCCCGCGTAAGCGCATAGTTTCCAGCAAGTTGGGAATTTCTCACAATGGCCACTCTCCTGCACTTTGCTGGCTTAGCTGTATTGTTCGAGGACCGGAAGGCAACGTGGATTGGCTCCGGCCAACCTGCGGTGTTTTTCCGCGTCACTCATCACCCCCAAGGTACGTCCACGAATTGTCCAGCCAGAACCCCCACGGGCGCCGTGGTTCTACCCTGATGGAATCACGGTGCCCGATCCTCCCCGGCCCAAGCTGTACCTTTCCCGCGAGTCTTGGCGTCCCGCACAAAAACGCCCGCCCGTGATGCCAGGAGCGGGCGCGTGAGAGGAGCGTTCTTTCCTGTTCTACCGGGAATTCGACGTGCCGCCGAGGGTCTCGTTGCTCGCCGCCGCGTACGGCACGGTGACCGTGCTGTCCAGCCGCGCCAGCATGCCGGTCTGCGCAGGCATCTCCACTTCCTTACCCTTCCGCGCAACCACGTAAATGGCCCCAGCCGCAATGCCAATGCCAAAGCCACGGGCTACGTTGCTGAACACCAGTCCGACCGCGGAACCTCCGCCTCCGCCAATGGCCATGCCCAACGCGTCGCCTTTGTAGTCGTGCTTCTGCTCGACCACTTCGCCTTCGACGATTTTGACGTCGTGCCGGCGCCTGCTGTCTGAATTGATGCGCGGCTGCCCGATGGCTAGCAGGCTCATCTGCACCGGAATGAGCCGGCTGTCAATCTCGATGCTCTTGAAGGTGAGGTTCATATAGGCCTGCCCGCGAAACATCGCAAACTGTTTGGGCCGCTGAATTGTGCCGATGACGCCGTGCACGCGCGTGCCCGCCGGTAGAATGATGCGGCTGTCGAGCGTGACCGGTTGCGCCAGCACCGCGATGAAGGGATCGCCTTCCCTGGCGCTGGCCGTGTTGATCCCATTAATCAGCGTGAGATGGATTTCGGTGCCCTGCAGGACCTGGCGCGGCTCGGCGTAGGTGGGTGGCGCCGCGGAGCACACCAGGGCAAACACCAATAGAAGAGATACCACTGCTTTCATGCTATTCCTCCTGCCTGCACGGAGCGTGCAGGTGTGATGTCCCCGTAACGTGGGGAGCTCCCGCGAACGGGACGCTGCGCTGGCGCGCGGACCCTGCGTCTGCTGCGAACAGCCACAAGGCGGTTGGGGAGGAACTCCAACCGAGAAGTAGTGTAAATCACACGATGCGGCGTGCGCCAAGATGTTTTGCGAATGTGTTGTGTTTGGCAAGGCTGCTAGGCGTGAGGGAGCCGCGAAGGGTCTGCGCTCCTGCTTTTGTAGCGGCCGCCTTCTGAGGCGGGCGCCTTTCTCTCTGCCTTGTAGTGGCCGACCTTCAGGTCGGTTCTCGGGCTGACCCGTCACGGGCAACACGGTCCCCGCTGGTCGCTCCCCACGAAGATCGGGGCAAGCACGAACGTAACCCAGGAAACCAACCGTTTCCTGATCGCCGATATCTGATCGCTGATCGCTGCCTTTCAAATCGAGGAACTTCGGGATCTCCGCGGCACACTTGGCTTACCCGGTACCGTTGCTCCCTTCCGGGCCTGGCGGGGTTCGCGGGACCTCGTTGCACAGAGCCCGAAGTTCCACGTTTCAACAGTCGCGCACTTCGCGTCTGCAACCCAAAGCTTAGCACACCCCTCAAACCTCCTCCAGTTTCCCCGCCGCTGCGTGCTCCACCTTCACATTGTCACCCCGCCTGCTCTGCTTGCCTCTGGCTTCGAAGGGAGCGCAGTCGAAGGGGCCGGAGTGCCGCGCCTTCTGCGTCGCGGAGCCGAGGGATCTACTTCGCGCCACCTTCCGGTCAGCTCCATGTAGGGGTCGCCGTCTGCTTGTCCGCCGGAGGTGGGAGGTGGTCCATTCTACTTCTTCCCCTCACTGTAATCGTAAAACCCTCTTCCGCTCTTGCGGCCCAGCCAGCCAGCCGCGACGTACTTCTTTAGAAGCGGGCACGCTCGGTATTTCGGATCACCCAGCCCTTCCAGAAGCACATTCAGAATATCCACGCAGACATCCAAGCCGATGAAATCGGCAAGTTCCAGCGGCCCCATCGGATGATTCATCCCCAGCTTCATCACCGCGTCCACCGCATCCGGCGTGGCCACGCCTTCCATCACCGCATAGGCCGCCTCATTGATCAGCGGCATCAGCACGCGGTTGGAAACGAATCCGGGAGCATCGTTCACCGCCACGGGAGTCTTGCCCAGTTTCCTGGCCAACTCCATGGTGGTGGCAAAGGCCGCGTCGCTGGTCTGCAGCGCGCGAATCACCTCCACCAGCACCATCACCGGCACGGGATTCATGAAGTGCATGCCCACAAAGCGCTCCGGCCGCTTGGTCATCGCCGCCAATGCGGTCACCGAAATCGAAGAAGTGTTGCTCGTCAGAATCACTTCGGGGCGCAGTACTTTGTCCGCTTCCGTCAACACCGCGCGCTTGATCTCGATTTTCTCCGGCACGGCCTCAACCACAAAGTCCGCCGCTGCAATGGCCGCGAAATCGGTCACCGGTTTCAAGCGCGCCAGCACAGCGGGTTTATCAGCCTCGGCAAGCTTCCCCTTTTTCACTTCGCGGTCGAGGTTCTTTGCAATGGTTTCCATTCCGCGCTGCAAAAAGCGCTCTTCCACATCGCGCAGAATCACGCTGTAGCCCGCGCGGGCAAACACGTGCGCAATGCCGTTCCCCATGGTCCCCGCGCCCAGCACCGCCACGGTCTTGATGGAATCAATGGACACGAATCTACCCTCCGCAGTTTTCGAAGTCTGCCCCGTCGAGAAGCCCCAGCATGCCTGCCCGCTAAAATAAGGTCAAGCAGGCTTCCCTGTGATCATTTTGTAGCTGCTGTTCCTGGAAGTATGCGCCGCAAGCCACGCCGCCAGCGTCGCATACCTTTCATCTTGCGACCACGGCGCGCCAAACGGGCGCCCAAGCTCCGTGACTCGCCGCAACAAGCTGGGACGCGGTACGCGCAACGTCTTCACCGCCTGGTCCAAAAGCTCGCGCTCCCTGATGGATACTACGGCAAGCTCGCAACGCGCGCTCGCATGCGACAGACATTCGCGAAAAAGCTCGCCGTCGGCGCTGTGAATCAGCGCATGCGACGCAAGAATCTTCTCGAGTTCCGGGAGCGCCTTTCCTGATGCCAGCAGAAGCGCGCCGCGGGTCAGTTGATAGCCGCGCTCCTTCAACTCCGCTTGTAGATCGTGAATTGCGTGATGCGCAAGTTCCCGCCCCTTCTCCCGCACGCCCGCGATGAATTCCCGCGCTTCTGCCAGCGTCATTTTCTCTCCCGTGTGATACGGCTGCCGAAATCGGTACGTGAACGTCTCCACCAATTGCATGCGCTGGCGGCGCAGCACCACCGGCGCGCCTTTCTCCAGACACACCCCCACCACCGCACTCCATCCCGAGTGCACGCGAAATCCCACTGCCGCTATTTTCATGAAAGCCTCCGCGGTAGAGGAAACGGAGGAGGCTAAGAATGTAGGCAGTTAGCAGTAATGTCAAGTCGAGGGGGGCCGGGATACGCGCACGCGCACGGCGACGGGCAGCCCGTGCCTCGAGCTCCGCTTCGCATAGCGCTCGTAGTAGTACCACACGAAAGAAAGCGGCACGAAAGCAATGAGGATGAACCTAAGCGGGTAAATCTCATACCGGATCGACTGGTAGAGCATCCACAATGCCCCGATATATGTTGCAGAGGAAACCAAGGCCAAGGTCCACGAGATCATGGCGATTGTTCGCAGTCCGGCTATGGTAGGGTCGTGGCTCACCATCCCAACGAACAGATCGAAGAATCCAATCATGAACAAAAGGGAGTAACTCTCCACGGGATCTTCGAGCCAGAAAGAGTCTTGAGGGCTCAATTGAGATTTTTCGGGAGCGGCACTCTCTGCGATCTGTCGAACGATGTCTCGCCCGCGGGTTTCGTCCTCGGGGCGAATCATCAGTCGAAGGAACCCTTTCTTGTCTCCGAAGAGACGCGTAGGCACGCCCACTCCCTGGAGCGAATCCAGAATAAACTTCGCAACGCGCTCATCTTCACCCGTCCACAGTTCTAACGTTGCCGTGGCCGAGTCCCAGTGCAACGGAAGGTCAGGAGGAATCTCAATTGCCCCGCCGTTGAGCGGCGCCGATTCCGGGGCCACAGGGAATGAACCGGGTTCTTGCTCGGAGATTTCCTGCAGAACGCTCTTCGCCGCAGCGAAGTTCGCCACGGTCACACTTACCGCGAACCCGAAGTGCGGTCCCCTCCGCAAGCCATACAGATCGACCGAGTTTCTTAGCAGGACCTCAAGCGGAATGCGAACGGCGCCAATTCCCGCTTTCTTCAGCGCCTCCAGCAACCGCTCCGCAAAAACGGCATTCTCGCCATTCCACAACACGGCGAACGCTTCCGGAGTATTCCACGCCGGGAGCTCGTCAACCAGCGGAAGTTGGCAATCGCCGCAGATCTTGAACCCTGCACGGTATTCCGTTCTGCACAGTGGACAGAACATAACGAGGGCAGTGTACTACGAGCGAAGTGCAGAATTCACCTACTCCGGCGGCTGCCCTTCCACAACTTCGCGGACAAGTTCGCGGGCGCGGCTTTCGTCTTCGGGAAGAACGTACACCGCTGCTTTGCTGCCCTCACGGTCTGCACGGCAGCGGATGCTATTTTCATGCAGGGCCGCGACGAGAAAATCGCTTGGCTCGCCCGTCTCCGTCTCCCATACTTTAATGGTGGCATCTTCTTCGAACCACCCGGTCTCATCTCCAGCCGCAGGAGGACCGGGAATGTCTTGGCTCTCCGTCGGAGTGAGCATCTCCGGCAATTTGCGAATGCGGTCTGATCGATCTTCCAGAAGCTTCTGCAGTTCCCGGCTTCCTATCTCTTCGACGTCATCCGTCCCATAGGCTTCCTTGACGGCGGTTTCGGCCTTTTCAAACAGCGAAAATGGCACGCCAATCTCATAAGCGGGAAAATTCGTCAAGTTGAAAAGGCGATCGCGCCGAAAAACTGTATTGTGGGGAACGCCTGCTTCGTCCAGAACCTCGCACAACTCCGCATGCACGCGGGCATCCTCACCCTTCCAGAAAGAGCAGAACGGATCTTCATTGGGATCACCGGGTTCTGCCGGAGCGCCCATGGGCCCCGGCGCGTGTTGCGCTTCCCACACCAGAGGTACATCGCAATCGGCGCAGCGCGTGAATCCGGGCCGGTACTCCGCTTTGCATTGAGGACAAATCATTCCGGTTGCCTGTTCGACTCCTGCGAACAACCCCTGGCAGTTCGCCGCGACTCCAGATTGTAGAACACGAAGGAGTAGTTGTGCGCTGTAAGTTCGACCGCCTTGCCCGTACTACTGACGCTGCGCCCAGATTTCTTCTCTATGCCAATCTGTGCGAGGTTGTCACGCGCGCAATGACCGCCAGGCCTGCGAGGCCTATCTGGCGAAGATGCGCTTCATCACCGGCCAGCCCTCCAACAACCCCCGCTAAGCCAACGACTTGCCGCCCACAGACGGCTGCGTCTTTTTCACCCTCTGCTGCGTATTCAAGGTAGTATGAGCGCACAAGCATTCACGCTGACGTTTTCGAGGTCCCCGCTGCTCTTCGCGGGTCTCATGACTGACGAGAAGCAAACCATCGCCCTCGGCCTGCGCCGCCGCGACCCGGACGTGCTCGACCAGCTCATCGAGCAGTACCAGCAGCGCCTCTATCGCTATCTCCTTTTCCTCACCGGCAACCCCGCGCTGGCCGAAGACTTCTTCCAGGAAACCTGGATTCGCATCCTGGAACGCGGCGACCAGTACAATGCCAAATCCAAGTTCGAGTCCTGGCTGTTCGCCATTGCGCGCAATTTGGTGATTGACGCTTCGCGCCGCAAGAAATTCGCCAGCCTCGAGGATTTCGCCGATCCGGAAACGCAGCAGCCGTTCGAGCCTCCCGACCTGCACGCCACCTCTGCCCTGCAAATGCTTTTGGCGCGTGAAAACCAGCAAGCCGTGCAAATCTCGTTGCTCAAGATCCCCGCCTACTACCGCGAAGTGTTGGTGCTTCGTTTTCACGAGGAGCTTGGCCTGGAAGAAATCGCCGCCGTGCTCGCGGCGCCTATTTCGACGGTGAAGTCCCGGCTGTACCGCGGCCTGGCCGCGCTCAAATCCGCTCTGACGGAAGGTGCCGCATGAACGAAAACCTTCACCAGCGTGCCCAAAGACTTCTGGCGGAATCTCTTGTGGAAGGAATCGCAGCGCCCGATCAGGCCTGGCTCGAGCAGCACCTGCGCGAGTGCGCTGATTGTGCACGCGAGGCTGCTGCCGCTCAGGAGTTACTGCAGGCTCTGCGTAGTGTGCCGGTTGCTGTGCCGCGGGATCTGGTGGTGCGCACGCAAATGCGCGTTCGCCTGCGCGCCCAGGAAGCCGACGAATCTTCGCGGAGCGGGCTGCTTCTTTGGATCATCACGGCGGCAAGTTGGCTGCTCGGTGTGCTCAGCGCGCCGCTCGTTTGGCGCGGTTTCGCGTGGTTCGGCGGCCACTTCGGCATCCCGCGCCTGGCCCTGGAACTGGGATTCTTGCTCTGGTGGACGGTGCCAGCGTTGGTCGCCGTGGCTGCCGTGCTATATCAGCGCGCTGCGGTGCAGGGTTTCGCGGACCAACACTCGCAGCGCGAAACGAAGACGCCGCATTGAGTTTGTTTTGGCAGTGGAACGATTGCATTGAGCGGTCTGGAAAACGAGGAAACTATGTCTGACATGTGGAATGAACGTATGCGCCTCATCCGCTTTCGTAGGAAGCGCGAGCGTATCAGGTTCCGCGAAGAACTGCGCATCATCCCCAAATGGCTGGTGTGGACCTGCATAATCGCTTGGCTCATCGCGATCGCCATCGCGTGTCCCATCAATTTCTACAACGCGCAGCACAATGGCGACTATTTCCCCGCCCCCAACTTGGCTGGCCAGCCCGTGCTTGCCAGCCTGGCTCTGGCTGGAGTGATCACCGCGGGGGCTTTTGGGGTCTCCTGTCTGCTGTTTATCCTGGGCTATGTCTATCGCGACGCCAAGCGCCGCGGAATGAATCCCGCCCTGTGGACGCTGCTGGTTCTCCTTCTGTCTGGGCCTTATGTGTTCATCGGGCTGATCGTCTATTTGTTGATCCGCGACCCGCTGCCTTACACCTGCCCGCAATGCTCGGCCACCGTTTCCGCGCGGTTCAATTTCTGCCCCACCTGCAAATACAACTTGCACCTGGCGTGCACGCACTGCCAGCGGGAGGTTGCCGACACGGACAAGTTCTGCCCCTACTGCGCCGCGGAAGTCACGCCGACAAAATCGCAGGGCGTGCCCACGGCGGCCGATTCACCGAGTTGAGGTCTTTGCATTGCTTGTGGCCCGGCGAACGCGTTGGGCTCAAGCCTTCTCTTCGTGATACTCCATCTCCGTGTTCACGGCCCAGATGTTGCTCTTCTCTGTGCGGCCCGCGACGATGTTGTCCACCGCGACCATGGCCGTGAGCATCGAGTGGTCCTGATTGTTGTACTTGTGCATGCCATTGCGGCCGACGAGAAACAGGTTCACGCAGCCATCCAGGAATTCCTGAACTTCCCCAAAGCGCTCATACGCGCCGAAATACGCGGGATAAGCCTTCGGCACCCGCTCGACGTGCCAGTCCACCACCTCCCGCGCGTCGATGATGCCAATTTTCTCCAGTTCCGTCATGGCCAGGCGCGCCATTTCCTCCTCCGGGAGCTTCCAGAGCTTGTCGGACTCGCAACAGAAATATTCCACTCCGATCCAGACCTTCGATGGGTCCTGCACCAGATAAGGGCTCCAGTTGTTGAAGATCAGCAGGCGCCCCGCCAAAACATCAGGGTCCTGGAGATAGATCCACGTGTCGGCAACGAGCGGGCCGGGGGATTTCGCGTCGTCCTTTATGCGCAGGGAATTGAGCAGCAAGCCCACGGCGATGAAATCGCGGTACTGGAGGCCCGCAGCCACCTCCCGCACGTTTTCGGGGACGGGACAGTCGAGGAGGCCCACAAGTTCCTTTACTGGCATCGCCGAAAAGACAAAATCGCACGCGATGCGGCGCTGTTGCCCCGCGCCGTCGGCCGCCTCCACAGCCTGCACTCGCGCCCCAGCCATTTCCAGGCGGAGTGGCCACGTCCCGCGGAGAATCTCGCCGCCCAGCGCTTCCACCTTGCGCGCCACTTCCCGCCACATTTGCCCTGGTCCATATTTCGGATACAAGAACTGCTCAATCAGGGAAGTTTCGGTTTGCTTCTGGAAGATGTCCCGCGTGGCGCGGCCAAGACTCTGCCTCAAGAAATGCGTCAGACTCTTGCGCACGGACAAACTTTTTACCCGCTGCTCTCCCCAAGCGGCACTAATCTGCTGGCACGGCACTCCCCAAACTTTTTCCGTATAGGATTTGAAAAAAGTTAGATACAGCTCTTTCCCAAACCGGCGGATGAAAAAGTCCTCGAGGTTTTTGACCGCGCGCGGCGGGCAGAGAGCGGCACGCACGTAGCTAAACAGGATGCGCACGGTTCGTTTCAGCCCAAGCTTCGAGAGCGTGTCCCTGCTCATCTGGACGGGATAAGCGAAAAACTTCCCCAGAAAATAGATTCGGCTCTGCCGGCGCCGCAACAGCATGACCGCTTCCGGATTTGGACTAAGCCCCGCCGCCCGCTCGGCTGCTGCAGCAGCGTTCAGTTGTGCCAGAGCTTCCCTCGAATCACGGCTCCCGATGTTCCGCGTCTTTTGCTGGTAGGTGATCTTTGCTCCACCCGAGGCTGACGATTCCAGCGGCAGGTGCATCAACCACCAATTCATAACGCGATCCGACTTGGAGAAAAAACGATGACCACCGATATCCATCAGGTTTCCGTGGTGTTGGATCGTCCGCGCGAGCCCGCCGACCTCGGGGTTCCTCTCCAGCACGATTAGCCGCACATCGGTGCGCGTCAGCAGCTCGTACGCAGCCGTCAGCCCTGCCGGCCCCGCGCCAATGATCACCGCCGTTCTTTTTCGTTCTCCGCCCATTCCCTGCCCATCCATCCAGTTTGCGCCGGCCACAAACTACCGCTCACGAATTGTACAAGGTAATTCGATGGAAGATTCAGGTTGGGCGTAGTAACTCACAGCAACAAGCGACGGGGCGAGAGTTAGTGCAATTAAGGCCGGCTTGATTCTCTACTTCTGCGCTGCGATTTCCACGGCCAGGGCCACGGCATTTCCTCCGCCCAGACAGAGCGCCGCGATTCCGCGCCGCAGATTCCGCCGCTGCAGCTCGTACAGAAGCGTCACAAGAATACGCGCGCCCGAAGCGCCAATGGGGTGGCCGAGAGCTACCGCGCCGCCATTTACGTTGACCTTATCGGGATTGAGTTTCAGTTGCCGCGTTACCGCGATCGCCGCGACGGCGAACGCCTCATTCAACTCCACCAGGTCCACGTCTTTGTCGCGGTCCCATCCCGTCTTTGCCAGGAGCTTCTCGACCGCCTCCACCGGCGCCATCATCACCCACTTGGGCTCGACGCCGCTCACGGCTTGCGCGACAATGCGCGCGATCGGTTGCTTCCCCAATCGCGCCGCGTTCCGCTCGCTGGTCACAATCACTGCCGCCGCCCCGTCGTTGGTTCCCGGCGCATTCCCCGCGGTCACCGTGCCGTCTTTCTTAAACGCCGGCTTCAGCCGCGCCAGCGCTTCCATTGTGGTGTCCTCGCGCGGCGATTCATCGTACTTGATAACGATGGGGTCCCCTTTTTTCTGCGGAACTTCGACGGGCAGAATTTGCGACTCGAAGAAACACAACTTGCGCGCGCGCACAGCCTTCTGGTGGCTTTCTACCGCAAAGCGGTCCTGCTCTTCGCGCGAAATCCCGTACTTCTCTGCCACCAACTCGCCGGTGAGGCCCATATGAAAGTTTTCGTAAGCATCCCACAAGCCGTCCCAGATCATTGCGTCCACCAGCTTGCCATCGCCCAGCCGGTAGCCCGTGCGTGCCTGCGGCAGCAGGTAGGGGCAATTGGACATCGACTCCATGCCGCCCGCCGCGACGATTTCGCTTTCGCCAAGCTGCACGGCTTGCGCGGCCAGGCCAACGGCCTTCAATCCTGAACCGCACACTTTGTTGATGGTGATGGCAGCGACGCGCGGATCGCACCCGCCTTTCAAGGCCGCTTGCCGCGCGGGATTCTGCCCAATTCCGGCCTGCACGACATTGCCAAGAATCACCTCGTCGACCTGTTTTCCTTCGAGACCCGCGCGGCGAACCGCCTCCGCCACCACTTTCCCGCCCAATTCGGGTGCGGAAAATCCCGCCAATCCACCCTGGAATTTTCCGATAGGCGTGCGCACGGCGGAGAGGATCACTGGGGTTTCCATGACGCTACCTCCAATAGACGAGCCGGTTCATTATACAGCGTCGAGATGGAGTCACCCGAAGGCGGAATAGTGGGGGCGAAGTGAGCTCCGCCCCCGGCGTGAACGAACAGAGTTAACTAGCCGCACCAGCAGTGCTGGCCTGAGTTTCGTCTGCACTGGGTCCATAGAGACCCGGAACCGGAATGCCGAGCTGGCGATAGTACATTGTCAGTTGTCCGCGATGATGAATCATGTGATTCAGGCACATGCTGCGAATGCAGGCAATTCGCGGCAAGGTGAGAACTTCCTTGCCTCCCGCCAGAAGCTTCCACCCTTTGGCTAATTCCGCGTCGCTGACGCTGGCCAGGGCAGCGCGAGCTTCCGCAGCTGCCTTGTCGAAGGCAGCGAGCAACTGAGCGCGATTCTCTATCTTGGGCGGTTGGTGAGTTGGCCCGCCTACGGGTGCGTAGTCGAGCTCCTCCGTCTTGATGATCATGGCGATCCATTCAGGGACCGTGCCGACGTGGCCGGCGAGCCAGCCAAGGGTGCCGGACTTCTCGTGAGGTTTCCAGTTCCACTGCTGGTCGGGTATGCGTTCAAGTGTCTTGCGAGTATTGGCCATTTCCTGATCGAATTCGGGAAGCATCGCTTGTCCTAAGGCCATAAAAGTCTCCTTTGTCTTGTCTGAAGTGCATTCGAGGCGGGCCGATTCTAGGCGAATACAAAGCGAAAGTCAAGCGCCTTTGCTACAATCGCTTCTCACCCCGGAGGGTTTCCCCAGCACTCTTAGTTGCGGGGATTCGCTTGCAGGTTACCTTCATTCCCCGTGCGGCCCATGGTCAAGCACGAGGGGTTGACACCTCTCTGGTAGGACAAAATTACGCTATGGCACACCAATTTCTGACTTCCTATATCCAAGATTCCACAGAGTTATTCCGCTATTACAAGAAGCTCGCGGAACGCGCGATGGCGCAATGCCCCGAGGAGGGACTCTTCGCCACGCTCGATGGAGAATCCAACTCCATCGCCATCGTCGTCAAGCACATGGCGGGCAACATGCGCTCGCGCTGGAGCGATTTTCTGACCACCGATGGGGAAAAGCCGGATCGCCATCGCGACACCGAATTCGAGGAGCCGGCAAAATCGCGCGAAGAACTTCTCGCATCGTGGGAGTGTGGCTGGAAGTACCTATTCGACGCACTGGCAGGGATCAGCGACGCCGATCTCACCCGCACAGTTTACATTCGCACGGAGCCCCACTCCGTGATGCAAGCCATCAACCGCCAGGTGGCGCACTACTCATACCATGTCGGACAAATCACCTTTCTCGCCAAGCACTTCGCCGTTGAAGCGGGCCAATGGACGGCGCTCACCGTCCCGCGCAAACAGTCCGCCGACTTCAACGCAAGGGTCGCCTCCGGCCAAGCTTCCCAGCGATGAGCGCGCTGATCCCCAGTGCAACTCGTCTATCCTAAATAGCTGCGACAATGTTACTCTCAACTTGAGATGGCCATGGCGAAACCTCATTACAGTGAGCTTGTTTTCGACGTCACCGAAGAAGCGGACGGCGGCTATTTGGCCGAGTGTCTAAGTGAAAACATTGTGACCCAGGGCGACACTTGGGATGAACTTCGCGCCAACGTGAAAGAGGCAACGAAAGCATATTTTTACGACGGACCGAAGCCGAAGTGCCTCCGGCTGCATCTGGTTCGCGATGAACTCCTGACAAGTGGATAAATACCCCCCAGATTTCGGTAGTGGGTCAATTTCCGTTTAGACCACGCTTTAATCGAGCACACGGGTCCCAGTACGAAGTTGTCCGGTTTGCCGACTTACCAGGCACTGAACAACACAATAGCAATGGTCAGGCGGTCATAAGTGCTTTCCTGTAACTTCTGAGGCCAGTAACACGTCACATGATTAGGACCAGAGAAGCGATACAATCGTGTTTTCTCTTGCTCTCCGTTGGCGTTGCTCGTTAGGGACAATTAATTCATGCCTAAAGGTATGAAATTCGCCGTCGGGTTATTCCTAGCTGGCACGATGGCTCACGGTGTTTTTGCACAAGAACCGCCTGCTCCTAGACCAAGTCCCGCCACAGAAGCCCCAGCGTCCAAGGCCAAAAAATCAGAGGCAGAACCGCAGGCCGAAGTATCGGTGCAAGACACGACCAGCACCTTCAAGCTTCGCGTCAACCTGGTGCAGGTTCATGTGGTCGTGCGGGGAGATGGGGACAAACCGGTGGACGGTCTGCACAAGGAAGATTTTCAGTTGTACGACAACGGCAAGCTACAAACCATCAGCACATTTGCCGTTGAGAATGACCAATCGCGCAAAGAACGCACGGAAGCGGCCCTTAAAACTCAGGTGAACAACGAAGAAAATACCGCGCAGGTTTCCGGGGCGGCTCCTGAGCGTTTCATCGCTCTGACTTTCGATGATCGCCATTTGTTGACTAGCGATGTTGCTCCGCTGACAAAAGCCGCAGTTGGATTCATCGATTCGATAGGCCCAGCGGATCGGGTGGGAATCTTCACAACGTCGGGACTATTGACCCAGGATTTCACCAGCGACAAAGAACTGTTGAAGCAAGTGCTGGGAGTAAGGTCGCGCACGCCAGTAAACTGGGTCTCCTACGGCATGGCGAGTTCGGTTACAGCAGAAAGCCATCCTGAGCCTGACATCCTACAGCTCCCGGCGTCACTGAAGGCCTCATCAAACGCAGTAAAAGAGGAAGGGGACGCGGACATCCGCATTGAGCTTGAAGATCTTGGAAAGATGCTTCGGCTGTTGGGTAGCAAACCCGGGGAACGAGTCCTATTGCTGGCATCGCCGGGATTCATCCTGCCAGTCGATCTGCGGTTCGTATTCTTTTGGCTTGTAGATCAAGCGAGCCGATCTGATGTTATTATCAACACGCTTGACGCTCGTGGACTCTATACACCGGATTTACTGGGAGACATTTCGCAGCCAGGTTCCGATTCCCCGCAGACGGTGGGACAGGCAGCCAGTGCCCGCCTGGAGGAACAGTTCGAACAGCAATTCGTGTTGATGGATTTTGCTTATGCCACTGGCGGCAGATTTTTCCATAATTCGAACGACCTCGAAGGCGGACTGAAACAATTGGGAAACGCGCCGGAAGTTTCCTACGTGTTGGGCTTTTCTCCGCAAAATCCGAAGCTGGACGGACACTTTCACACCATCAAGGTAACAGTCACGGGAAAGCCGAAATATGCAATCGAGGCCAGGCGCGGCTATTTTGCTCCAAAGAAGGTGGACGACCCGCGGGAGGCGGCAAAGCAAGAAATTCAGGAAGCGGTGCTTTCGCAGAACGAGATTTTTGACCTGCCCATGAGTTTACAGACGCAATATTTCAAAAACGAAGATGCTGGATGGAAACTCAGTGTGGTGTCGCATCTCGATGTTAGAAAAATGAAATTCCGCAAGACGGAAGGAAGAAATTTTGACGACGTGACGGTGGCCACGGTGGTCTTTGACGACAATGGGGAGTTCGTCATGGGTGGCGAGAAGTTTGTGAAAATGCGGTTGCTGGATGCATCCATTGAAAGGATGGGCCACACAGGATTTGTTGTGAAGTCCACGTTCGATCTAAAGGCGGGGAAATACCTGGTGCGGCAAGTGGTGCAGGATTCCGAAGGCGCACAGATGGCGGCGCGTAGCGCGATTGTGGTTATACCCGATTGAGTCAGGAATCTATCCAGGTCCCGATTAACGCGGAAACCGGAAACTGATCCATTACCCAGACTTCTTTCGCTTTGTCTTCTCCTCTGAGGTGCGCTACGCTTCTTGAATCATGCCCACGCTTTTCGACATGGAGCCTCGCCCTGAAGGCAGTGGGCTAACGCCGAACGATGCGCAGCGGCGCGCGATTACCCACGGCGAAGGGCCGCTGCTGGTGATCGCGGGCGCGGGCACTGGGAAGACTCGCGTCATCACCGAGCGCATCCGGCACCTGCTCGAATCGGATGCTACCCTGCTCGGCGAAAACATTCTCGGGCTGACGTTCACGAAAAAAGCCGCGGGCGAGATGAAAACGCGCGTGGTGAAGGGCGTCGGCGAACGCGGCAAGGACGTGGTGCTGGCGACGTTCCACTCTTTTTGCGAGACGCTGCTCAAGGAAGTCGATCCCGACCGTGTGCCGCTGGAATCGGTGGATCACTGGATCCTGCTGCGGCGGAATCTGGCGCGCCTGAAACTGGAAAAGTACCGCCGCCTGGCCGAGCCCGGGCAATTCCTCAGCAATTTCATCCAGTTTTTCTCGCGTTGCCAGGACGAACTGGTGTCCAGCGAAGAATACCAGGCTTACGCCGATCAACTTGCCGCGGAATTGCAGGCGGAGCAGAGCACCCTCGACGAAGACACCCTCAAGGAGCGCGGCGAACAGGTAGCGCTGCAGCAGGAGATTGCGCGCGCCTACCACGCCAGCGAAGAAATCCTGAAAGAGAAGCGCGCCGTGGCGCTCAATGGGCTCATCACCGAAGCCGTCGCGCTGCTCAAGCGCGACACCAAGCGGCGGCGCCAGCTTCAAGAGCGGTTCAAGCACATCCTGGTGGATGAATTTCAGGATACCAACATCGCGCAGCTCGAATTGCTGCATCTGCTAAGCGTGGAATCGCGCAACATCGTCGTCGTGGGCGACAACGATCAGGCCATCTATCGCTTCCGTGGCGCTTCCTTCGGCAGCTTCAAGCTGTTCCTCCAGCGCTTCACCGGCTGGAAGGAAGGCCAAGACTCGACGCCGTATCGCGTGGCATTGATGGACAACTACCGCTCCACACCCAACATTCTGCGCGTGGCAACGCAAGTGATCGGCCAAAACGAGGTCAGCCCCGAATTCCCGAAGAAAGTCCTGCACGCCAATAAATCGGAAGGGGAAAAGATCCGTATTGTGGAAATGGAAACGCCCGAGGACGAAGCCTCGTGGGTGGCGGACGAACTCGAGCGGCTACATGGCGCGGGCCGTCGGTGGAGAGATTTTGCGGTGCTCTACCGGCAGCACGCGCACCGCGACAACTTGGTGGAAGAGTTGTCGCGGCGCAAGATTCCCTTCGTCATCAGCAAGCTTTCGATTCTAGAGCACCCGCTGGTGCGCGACGTCCTCGCCTATCTTCACCTGATTGCCCTGCCTCATGACGACATCGCTTGCGCGCGCGTTCTTTCCGCGCCGGCTTGGCATCTGACGGCGGAGGACCTGGTGCGTCTGGCGGAACGCGCCGCCAAGAAACGCGGTACGGCGCTGTACGATGTGCTGCAAGCGCCCCAATCGGAACTGCCGTTCGACGCTTCGCACACTGCCCTGCCGGTGCTGCTGGAGTTTTTGGGCGCGCAACGCAAGACGCTAAGACGGCGCACGGCCCGCGAAATCCTTGGCGATCTCGTGGAATGGCTGGAGGTGCCGCAGCGCGCCGCCACGCAGGACCGCAAGTACGTCAACCAGCTTGGCCAATTCATAAAGGACTGGGAAGCGAAAAGCGAAACGCGGGGCTTGCCGGAATTTCTGGAGTACCTGGATTATTTTGAGCAAGCCGGTGGAACTTTGAGCCTGGAAGATGATGCGCCCGGCGATGCCGTGCAGCTGATGACGGTGCATGGCGCCAAGGGCCTGGAGTTTTCGCACGTATTTCTCCTACGCGTGAACTCCAACGCCTTTCCGCCGCGCAACCGCTCCCCGCTTTTTGAATTTCCCGACCGCCTGATGAAGGAAGAATTGCCCGCAGGCGATTTCCATATTCAGGAAGAGCGCCGGCTTTTCTACGTGGCTCTGACGCGCGCGATGGAGCGGCTGACCATCACCACACTGACCGAGAAGAAGGGAAAAGTGCCCGTCTTCATCGAGGATATCGTGATGGAACCGGCCATCAAGCGGCGCGACGTCCTGCAACTGGCTCCCAAAAGGAAAACCAAGGACGTCCCCACCATAATCGAACCGGCGGAAGCCCACGCGGGCGAACTGTTCGGGACAAAGGAAGGGCCGCCCAAGATTTTCTCGCGCATCGCCAAGTGGGCGGAGGAATTTCATCCGCCAACGCCGGAGCCGCTGAAACTCAGCAGCTCCGCGGTGGATAACTACCGTAAATGCCCGCAACAGTACGCCTTCAGCTATCTTTGGTCGCTGAAGGAGGGGCCTCGGGCAACGCTGAGTTTCGGCAGCGTGATGCACACGACTATTAAACGATTCCTGGATCAAGTGAAGAGCGGTGCGAAGCTTCCCTTCGAGGAAGTGCAACGCATCTACGAAACGGAATGGAGCAGCGCCGGCTATGAAGATGAATACCAGGAGGCCGAATACAAGAAGGATGGGCTGGAACAACTGAAAGCCTTTCATGCGGCCATGCTGCAGACCCCGCCGCAGATCCTGGAGCAAGAAAAAGGATTTGAGCTTCCGCTGGCCAACGATGTGATCCTGACCGGACGCATGGATCAAGTGAACAGCCTGGGGCGCAAAGACGTGGAGATCGTGGATTACAAGACGGGGAAACCCAAAAAAGAGGCGGATGCGCGAAAAGACTTGCAACTCAGCATCTACGCCCTGGCAGCGAAAGAGATTTTCGAGTGGAACCCCGTGCGGCTAGCGTTCCACTACCTGCAGAACAACCAGGTGCAAGTGACTACCCGCGACGCGAAACAGCTTGACGACGCCGAAAAGATCATCCAGGAGACCGCGGCCGACATTCGCGCCGCTGAATTTCCCCCCAAGCCAGGGTTCGCTTGCCGGAGCTGTGCCTACAAACCGATTTGCCCGGCACACGAAGAAGCGCTTACTGGATCCGCTGGGTAGTCGAGCCGCGGCCTAGAACCCAAAAGAGCGGCGCCGGTTATTTGGGGGCTTCGGTGGCAAACGTTCCGCCGTAGTAGCCTTTGCGGGTGAGGATGGTCAAGCCCTCGCGGCGCACACGGACTTCCAGTGCGTGGTAGTCGACTTTGCGGTCGCCGCTTGGCGAAAAGGCCAAGGTGTACTGGTTGCGGGCCTGCTCGGTGACGCGGGAGTAGAAATCCTCGAAACTCTCGCTCTTCGCGCCAAAAAACACATCGCCACCGGTATCGTGGGCATATTCGACGAGCCGGCTGAATCTCCGCTCAAAAAAGGCGCTGCCAACGGCCACACTGTAAACCGTAATGCCCTGGCGCAGCAGCTCGGCGCGGGTATCGTCGTGGTTGTGAGTATTAAACTTGGCGCCATTCTGCCCGTCGGAAATGAGCAGGATGACCTTGCGGCGGTTGCGCGAGGGGCGGTCTTGAAGCAGCATGGCCGCGGAGTATACGGCGTCGTCCAGCGCCTTGGTGGGCTGGCCCTTGATCGCGCGCAGGGAGGGGTCGTTCATCGGGGCACCCTGAACCGGTTCGCCATTGATCGTAGGGCCCTCAAACGGGCCGCCGGCCGGCGCCACGGAAGGTGCGGACGCGGAAGAGACGTCCTTGCGGCGCAATTCGGTGATGAGCTTATCCTGATCCCGGGTGAAGCCGTGGCCTTCATGAAAATACTGGTCAAAAGTGCATATAAACGCTTCGTCGCTCGCACTCATGCCCGCGACAATGGCGCGCAGGCTGGGCTCGACCTGGTCGGCGTCCTTGCGTTTCAGGTCGTTGTCGATGAGAACGACCATGGAGACGGGAAAGACTTCGGCGGTAAAAAAGGTGATCTTCTGCTCGATGTTATCCTCAAAGATGCGGAATTCATCTTTCCGCAGGTCGGCTACCAGATTGCCTTTCCCATCCTTTACCGTAACCGGCACCACCACGAGAGTCGGGTTCACGACGATCCTGGTAGTGGTCTGACTCTGGGTCGCGGCCTTCGGGGCCTGCGCCGCCGCCGGAGGCTTGGCCGGGGCGGTGGCTGCGGGTTCCTGAGCGAGCGCCATGGGCGTCAGCAGCAACACGGATTGTGCAATTAGGAGGAGCCGCGTTTTTCGTGGACAATTCATGGTCATCAGGCCAAACTTTCCTGGGTATTATAGCGCCAAGCACCCTATTGGTATTGTACGACGCATCCCCGGGGTGCCGTGGTTGCATCGAACTCTAGTAATGATGCTTCGCGGCAATGGATGCGATACCGGCACGGTGCCGCGCCGCCATGCCAGACGAAAACACCAACTAGTGCCGTTCCAACTATTTTGACCAAATGGCTGGGAGGTTCAATGAACTACTCCTACGTTTTGCAACAAGTTGGAACGGCACTAGGATAGCGGGAAATCTTGAAAAGCGAGATAAAGAAGATGTCATTGTGGAAGAAAACAGGGATGCAATGTCTGGCTTTTTGCGCGGCGTTGGCGCTGGCTGTGCCGGCGCTGCCCCAGGCTCAGACGCAAAGCCGGGGCCAGACGCCGGTCATCAAGACGGAGGTGACCCTGGTCAACCTGTTCGCCACCGTCCGCGACAAGAACAAGCACATCGTGACGGACATGAAGCAGGACGATTTCAAGATCTTCGAGGACAACCACGAGGAAAAAATTGCCTTCTTCTCGAAGGAGATGGCCCTGCCCATTACCCTGGGGTTGATGTTGGATACTTCGGGAAGCGAACAGAACAATCTGGGAGCGATACAGGACGCCGGAAGCCGCTTCCTGCACCGTGTTCTGCGCAAAGGCGACGAGGCGATGGTTCTCTCCTTCGACTCCGACGTGGACTTGCTCGCCGATCTTACCGATGATCGCAGCATCTTGGACCGCGCCATCTCGAAGGCACGGATTAACGTGCCGGGTGGCGGCATGATTGCCGGAAACCCGGGGCCTGTCGGCGGGCAGCAGATTACCGGCACAGCGCTCTATGATGCGATTTACCTGGCCTGTGGAGAAAAGCTGAACGGCGAAGCGGGGCGCAAGGCGGTCATCATCGTGACCGACGCGCAGGATGAAGGCAGTAAAGTGAAGCTCGAGGAAGCCATCGAGGCGGCCCAGCGGACAGATACGGTGATTCACATTTTACTGGTGGTGGATCCTCGGTACGGAGGAAATGTCGGCGTGGCGCACAAGCTGGCGGATGAAACCGGCGGACGGATGATTTCGGTGCGCTCGGAAAAAAATCTGGAAGAAGCATTCGACCAGATTTCCGAAGAGTTGCGCAGCCAATACACGCTGGGCTACTACCCCACAAACAATACCAAGGACGGAAAATTCCGCAAGATCAAGGTTGAGCTGAACAACAACGATCTGAAGGTGCTGGCGCGCAAAGGCTATTACGCGCCCAGAAGCTGAAGCGGGTTTACCAACTCTCCCGGAACTCGAAAAGATTCATTCCGCAGAAACTCCTGCTAAAGATAAGATGATTCATCAGCGCGGAGACGCATTGACCGTCGTGTACGCCTTGGCTAGTATCGCAAGGCGACGGAGCGGGACTCCGGAACGCCCCCATGATCAACGAAACTATCGGGCACTATCGCATCCTGCGGCAGTTGGGAAGCGGCGGGATGGGTGTGGTCTATGAAGCCGAGGACACCCGGCTGGGACGCCGGGTGGCGCTGAAGTTTCTTCAGGACACCGGCAAGCCGGACCCCGCGGCCATGGAACGTTTTTTGCGCGAAGCTCGTTCGGCTTCTGCCCTCAACCATCCGGGAATTTGCACCATCTATGCGATCGAAGAGCATGAAGGGCAGACGTACATCGCCATGGAATTACTAGAAGGAGAATCGCTGGAAAAAGCGCTCACCCGCGGGCTGCCGCCGATTGCGAAGACTGTGGAAATTGGCATCCAGGTTGCCGACGCGCTCGATGCCGCGCACAAAAAGGGCATCGTCCACAGGGATATCAAGCCGGCCAACATTTTCTTGACCGAACGTGGCGCCGCGAAGCTCCTGGATTTCGGCCTGGCAAAACTCATGGAGACGGAAGGGGGGATGGAAGGTGAAACCGTCGCCCCATCGAAGGACGCCTTTCTGACCAGCCCGGGGACCACCGTCGGCACCATCGCCTATATGTCGCCCGAGCAGGCGCGCGGCGAAGTCCTGGACGCGCGTAGTGATCTGTTCTCTTTGGGTTCGGTGCTCTACCAGATGGTGACGGGAACCCTGCCTTTCCCGGGCGCGACCACTGCCGTTATCTTTGGAAATATTCTGCACAGCGCTCCGGTTTCCCCGATCACGTTGAACAGCGCGGTTCCTCAGGAACTGGAGCGCATCCTCAATAATTTACTGGAAAAGGATCGCGACCTGCGATGCCAGGTGGCGGCCGAGGTGCGCGCCGACCTGAAGCGATTGCAGCGGGAAATGGATCCCGGCCGCACAAGTTCCGCTCCAACCGTGGCCGCCAGCCGGACGCCGAGCGGCGCGGTGCGCGCAGTCGGGAGCGGCTCCGCTTCTGCTGCGGCATCGGGCGGGACGCCGCGCGCGGGAAGCGGCGCGGTATTGTCGCAGGAGGCGGCGCAGCAGCACAAAGTCGGCGCAGGCGTCATCCTGGTGGGACTTCTGGCGATAGTTGGCGCGGCAGGCTACGGCTTGTACACGCTCGTGCACAAGGGGCAAAGCGCGCAAAACCAGCAAAAGCCGGCACTTGCTCCGTTCGAGAAATTCACCATCGAGAACGTCTCCAATAACGGCCACATCACGCGAGTTGCGATTTCCGCGGATGGCAAATACCTTCTGCAGGCGCTGGAAGAAGGCGGCTCGCAGTCCCTGTGGCTGCGCCACATCCCCACCTCGACCAACAAGGAAGTGGTGGCGCCGGCGCGCACCCGTTATGAAGGCCTGACGTTTTCGCCGGACGGCAACTATATCTATTTCGTTCGGCGTGATGAAGAGAACGAAGCGGAATCGGTGCTGTACAGCGCCACCGTCCTGGGCGGCGAACCGCACGTCGTGATCAAGGATGTGGACAGTCCCATCTCGTTCTCACCGGATGGCCAGCACTTCGTGTTTCTGCGCGAACTGCACAATTCCCCAACCTGGGATTTGTTGCTGGCCAAGAGCGATGGAACCATCGAGAAGCCCATCTTCAGCGGTCATCCTCTGCCGAGCGATAGTCACGTGCCGGCGTGGTCGCCGGATGGAAAAACCATCGTGATTCCCATCGTGCAACCTACGCAGGACGCCATTGGCGGTGTCCTGGCGGTCGATGTGGCCACCGGCCAGGATCACGTGGTCGGAGTTTCGCCCGACCGCATTTACTATGGCCCTGCGTGGATGCCCAATGGCAGCGCGCTGATTACCAGCGCCTCGAAAGTGGACGCGGGCCGTATGCAGCGGCAAATCGGCTACGTGAACTATCCCGACGGCCAATATCGTGCGTTGACGGCAGACACGAATAACTATGGGAATTTGGGGATCGCCAAAGACGGCAAGACCCTCGTGGCCATCCAGAGCAAATTGCGTTTCTCGTTATCCATTGCGCCTGCGAACGATCCGGATCAATTGCACGCAGTGCCTCTGTCCACCCAATTGCCCCTTTGGCGCTGGAATTGGATGCCGGATGGCCGGCTAATTCTGCCGCAGTCTGGCAGCCTAAAGGCCGTTGCTGCCAGCGGAGAAGAAACCACGCTGTACTCCGACCTTAAGCATATTCCAGATCAGGCGGCCGTTTGCGGTGACGGCCGCTATGTCGTGTACCGCCAGGTGCGCAGTAGCAGTGGAGCCTTTGCCAATTTATGGCGGATGGATTTGAACGGCACCAATCAGAAGCAACTGACCACCGGCCGCAATGAGCAGGAACCAGCGTGCGCTAAGGACGGGAATTGGGTGTATTACGTGGACAACGCGGACAGCCGCTATGTGAAGCGCGTATCAGTGGAAGGCGGTTCGCCGGAAACGGTGGTGAAATATGCCGTGGGATCTTTCGCCCTTTCACCGGACGGGAAAGAGATCGTGTCCTTTGAGGTGCGCGAACTGGACCACAAGTTGATGTTGCGGGTCGACAATGTTGAGACGCACCAGATGACTTACAGCGATATCGATCAGCGCGCCTTGCCGGACGAGCTGGCCTACACGCCGGATGGCAAAGGGGTCGTATACCTTGTGCGGGAGAAAGGCGTGGACAACCTGTGGTTGCAGCCACTTGATGGCGCGCCACACCGCCAGCTTACCCACTTCAAGAAGGACAAGACATTCCGGTTCGTGTTTTCTCCCGATGGCTCGAAGATTGCCATGGAATGCGGCGAACTGGAATCCGACGCGGTGCTGCTGCGCGATAGCGCGCCATAATTTCGAAAGCCGGCGAACCGCCCCCGCGGATTTGCGCTATTTCATTCGAAAAAGTAGATGGCAACTATCTGAATCCAAAGGCCATTCCCACTCTGAAATGAAATCCCCTCATATTCGAATACTGCTTGGTTATATATAAATCTAATACTGTCGGCGCGCCGACAATTCCGCCTGGCCTTCAGCCGGTAGCCCCGCAGCCCTTTTCTTGTGTTTGCTTTTCTCTTGCTTTTGTAGCGGCCGCCTTCTGAGGCGGGCGCCTTTCTCTTGGGCTTGTAGTGGCCGACCTTCAGGTCGGTTCCTGGGTTTCTCTTGCTTGTGCAGTGGCCGCCTGACGTTTACCCCGATCCGGTCGGGGAGGCGGTCCGCTCATGGGTTCGCCAGCGTTACTTCACCGAGCCCGGAGGCTTGCTGCCCGTGTCCTGGTTGGCCCGGGCGTAATACCCGCGGCGCGCGCGCACCTGGAAACCCTTGTGTTCGGGCGTTTCGACGTGGATTTTGTGGTAGCGCCCGTCGAAGGCATGATTCGTCGGGTCGTACGCAATGGAGTACTGATTGCGCAGTTCCTCGCTGATATCCTGGAACGACTGATCGAGATCGTCCACGTGATAAGGAAAGAAGGCGCGGCCGCCGGTCTCCTCGGCCAGGCTCTTCAGGATCTGGTCGCCCTCGGTCAGATGGTATTTGCGGTTGCCGGATTGTTCCTTGTTGGGATCGTCGAGCGAGATCCACTGCGTGCTGGTGCTGATGGAATAGATGACCACGCTGGTGCGTTGCGCCATCTCAATGGCTTCGGCGCGCGTGTGCGTGGAGAGATTGTCCTCGCCGTCGCTGATGAGAATCATCACGCGGCGCACAACGTCGGGTTGGTCCCCGGGCGGCCGCGGTGGATGGCTTAGCAGGTTTTCGCAAGCATCGTAGATGGCGTCGTAAACTGCGGTGCCGCCGCCCGCCCGGGTGCGCAAAATATGGTCGCGGAGTGCTCCGGTGTCATTCGTGAATCCCTGGATAACTTGCGGCTCGTCATCGAAGGTCATCACGAAGGCTTCGTCCTTCCTGGGGCGCAGCACGCTGAACAGGAAGTTGTTGGCGGCATCCTGTTCGAATTTGAGGCGATCGCGAATGCTGTTGGAGGTGTCCAGCAGCATGCCGATGCGCAGCGGGAGATCGCTCTGTCTGCTGAAATAGCGGATCTCCTGGGGAATGTTGTCGTCAAGAACCTTAAAATCCTGTTTTTCGAGCGTGGGCACGAGCTTGTTGCGGCGGTCCAGCACGGTGAACAGGACGTCCACCAGGTAAACCCTCGCGCGGAAAGTCGGGCCGCTCTGCGGTGGCGGCTCCTGGCCCTGCGCTGCGGCAGGCGGCGGAGGAGGGGGAGCAGCGGGGTTCTGCTGCTGCGCAAAAACAACGATGCTGCCGAACAGCACCGCAACGGGAAGTAGTCCAAAGGATAGGTGTCGCATTTGAATTGATTATAGAAAGCCTTTCAGCGCAGCGTCAATCCGTTCCGGAGGCTCGTCGGCGGCCTCGCACAATTTCTGCAAGTACGCGCGCAGCTCGCGCGGGAGCGGCGCCGTGAGGTGGATAAGCTGGCCCGTGCGCGGCTGGGCGAATGCAATTTTCGCGGCGTGCAAAAAATTGCGGCCAAGAGACGGCAGCGTAGTGCGTCCGATGTGCAATTGGCCCGCCGCGCCGTAAAGCGTATCTCCCACCACGGGGTGGCGCAGCGCGGAAAAATGCACGCGGATTTGGTGCGTGCGTCCGGTGTGCAGTTGGACTTCGAGGAGCGTCGTGGAATCGACGCGGGCAAGGACTTGCCAATCGGTGCGCGCCTCGCGCGCATTGTGCAGGAGTGCAGCGCGTTTCGTAGTCATGCGCGTGCGGCGATTCGGATCACGAGCAATGGCCAGCTCAATGCGGCCGCGCTCCTCCGTCAAGACACCCTGAACCAGCGCAACGTAGATCTTCTGGATGGAGCGCTCGCGAAACGCCTCCGCAAGCCTGGCGTGCGCAAAATCATTTTTCGCTGCCAGGAGAATGCCCGAGGTTTCTTTGTCCAGGCGATGCACGATTCCGGGCCGCAGTAGATCGCCGGATTGTGAGAGGGCTTGCCCGCGGCCCAGCAGCGCGTTGACTAGCGTCCCGTGCGAATTCCCTGCCCCGGCGTGCACAGTCATGCCCGCAACCTTGTTGACGGCGATGACGTCCTCGTCCTCATAAAGAATATTAAGTGGGATCGACTCGGCTTCCGCGCGCAATGCTGGGCGTGATTCAGCCACAACCTCAATGGCGTCGCCTGCGTGAACCTTGTGCGAATCCTTCGCCGTCTTGCCATTCAGCAGTACCAGCCCACCTTCAATGAGCTCCTGCACACGTGTCCGTGAAAGTTCCGGGCAGCGGTTTGCCACCACGCGATCCAGGCGCACGCCTGCGTCCGTGTCCGCCACCGTGATTTCCAGATGCTGAGGTTCGCTCACAAGGAGAGTCTATCGCAGGTTGCTATCGGAATACCCGTCCAGGGGGTGGATCAGCGCCCCTATTTTTTTGCAGATGAGCGAGGGAGTGGGCGGCTGAATAGAACTTCAAGCACGATCAACACTGCGCCTATAGTGACCGCCGAATCGGCCACGTTGAACGACGGCCAGGGATGAAAAATGCGCCAGGGAATGAATCGCAACCACACTTCCAGGAAATCGGTGACGGGGCCATGGAGAATGCGGTCCGTGACGTTCCCGGTGGCGCCACCAAGGAGCAACGCGAGCCCCGCCGCTTGCATTGCGCCGGCGCTCCGGCTGGCCACCAGCAACCACGCGATGAAACCGATGATGATCAGTGAACCCGCAATCAGCAGAACTCGGACTACCGATGACGGGTACCCTGCCAAAAAGCTGAAAGCGATACCAGGATTCTGTGAGTACACCAGGTTCAGAAAATTCGTAAAGACCGGATGCGGAAAGTAATCCTCCGGCCGGGATTCGATCCACACTTTGCTGGCGCGATCCAGGAACACCACGCTCAGCGTAAGCCACAGCCAGCGAAGGCGGCGGGGAATCATCATGAGGTTATGGTGCCAGAGGCTCGCAAGAAAATGGAAGTAAATGAGGTAAAGGAAATGAAGGAAATAAAGGAAAACAAGCGCAGGATCACGCTTTTCTCTCCTGTATTTCCTCTACTTCCTTCCCTTCCTTTGCTTCCTTTCATCAGCCTGCCTCAATTTCGGCGATGGCTTCGCTGCAGCGCTCGCAGATGGTGGGGTAACGCGGGTTCTCTCCCACGCGCGTGGAATAGTTCCAGCAGCGTTCGCACTTTTTGCCATCGGCGCGCTGCACAGTCACCTCGAGGCCGGGCACGGCTTCCGAACGGAAGTCTCCGGTTCCCGCGCTGATGAAATCCACCTGGGAAACAATGAAGAGGGCGGGCAGCACCGGCAAATAATGCTTGAGCTTCGCCTTAAGCTCAAGGTCGGCGTTGAGAAGAACTTTCGCTTCGAGCCCAGAGTTGATCAATTTCTTTTCGTTGCGCGCGGTTTCCAGCGCCTTCAGCACTTCCCCGCGAACTTTCCCGAGCAGTTCCCATGTGTTGGCTTTGCCGGCGGGAATGCCACTGTGCAGATCCGCTTCCTGGGGAAACAGCGCGATGTGGACGCTCTCGGGTTCGCCGGTGGTTTTTGGTAGATACTTCCAGAGCTCCTCTGCAGTGAAAACGAGGATGGGGGCCGCCAGGCGCACGAGCGCGCTGGTGATCTTCCAGACCGCCGTCTGCGCGGAGCGGCGTGACCTGCTGTTGGGCGACTTGGTGTAGAGGCGGTCCTTCAGAACGTCGTAATAAAAGGCGCTGAGATCCACGACGCAATAGTCGTGTATGGCGTGATAGACACGGTGAAATTCGTACGCGGCGTACCATTCGCGGCAACGCTTGACGAGTTCGGCGGTGCGCTCGAGCATCCAACGATCCATTTCGTCGAGCTGCTCATTGGCCAAAGCGTCGCGCGAGGGGTTGAAATCGCTCAAATTGCCGAGGGCGAAGCGGAAGGTGTTGCGGATTTTGCGATAGGCTTCGCTGAGCTGTGTCATCACCCGCTCGCTCATCTTCACGTCCGCCTGATATTCCTGCGAAGCAACCCACAGGCGCAGCAGGTCCGCGCCCCACTTGTCGCAAATCTCGGTTGGGAGCACGACGTTGCCCAGGGACTTCGACATCGGCCGGCCTTGCTCATCCAATGTCCATCCGTGGGTGACCACGCAGCGATAAGGCGCCTTGTCCTTAATGCCCACGCCGATCAAGAGCGAACTGTGGAACCACCCGCGATACTGGTCCGGACCTTCCAGATAGACATCGGCGGGCCACTCGTTACCATGCAGAACGGCCAGATGCGAGGATCCGGAATCGAACCACACATCCAGAATGTCGTGCTCCTTGCGCCATTTGGAAGCGCCGCACGGGCATTTTGTTCCGGGCGGCAGAAGCTTTTCGGGAGAATGCGTGTACCAGGCGTCCGCGCCTTCCTTCTCAAACCACTTCACAACATTGCGCAACGCCGCGAAATCGTTGAGCTGCTTTCCGCAAGCATCGCAAAAGAACACGATGATCGGAACGCCCCAGAAACGCTGGCGGGAAACGCACCAGTCCGGGCGGCTCTCGATCATTTCGTAGATGCGGTCCTCGCCCCAGCCGGGAATCCACTTCACATTGTGAATTTCCTGCAGCGCTTCCTGGCGCAACGATTTCTGCCCGCCGCGCGCAACCTGATCCATCCTGACGAACCACTGCTCGGTTGCCCGGAAAATCACGGGATTGTGGCAGCGCCAGCAGTGCGGATAGCTGTGCTTGTAGTCCGTCGCAGAAAGCAGCGCGCCGCGCGAGCGCAGCAGCTCCACGATGATCGGATTCGCCGTGAAGACGTCTTTGCCTTTGTATTCCGGCAAGCCCTCCAGAAAGACGCCATCGTCATCAAGTGGCGCGTAGGTTTCCAGGCCGTATTTCTGCCCGGTGAGAAAGTCTTCGGCGCCGTGGCCGGGCGCGGTGTGGACGATTCCTGTGCCTTGGTCGAGCTCCACATAATCCGCCAGCACCGCCGGCTCGAGCCTGTCGAGAAACGGATGGTGGAAGCGCAGGTGGGCATTCTCCGCGAGATATCGACCGCTGTACGATCCGAAGACGCGTCCTGATTCTGTGTAGCCGCAGTCCGCAGCAACTTCGCGACGACGCTGTTGCGCGACGATGTAAACGTCGCCTCCGACAATTTCGATCGCTGCATACTGGAAGTCCGGCTGGAACGCAAGAGCCATGCTCGCTGGAATCGTCCAGGGCGTCGTCGTCCAAATGACTGCGTAAACGTTCTTTCCCTTCAGATCCTCAGGAATCGTCGAGTCCCCGTTCTGGTCGAGCCTGTATCGCACGTAGATGGAGAGACTCGTGTGGTCTTCGTACTCCACTTCTGCCTCTGCGAGCGCCGTATTGTCATGGATGCACCAGTAGACCGGCTTGCGTCCGCGGTAGACGTACCCCTTTTCCATGAAGTCCAGGAAAGCACCGGCGATGGTGGCTTCGTACGGGCGACTCATGGTGAGGTAGGGATGGCTCCACCGGCCGAAGACACCCAGTCGCTTGAAGTCGCGCTTGTGCTGCTCCACGTAACGGGTGGCGTAATCCCGGCACCTCTTGCGAAACTCCGCCGGGGAAACCTTGCCTTTTCCGCCGAGTTCCTTCTCCACCTGTGTCTCAATCGGCAAGCCGTGGCAATCCCAGCCCGGCACATAGGGCGCATAGTGGCCGGCCATGCTCTTGGATTTGACGATCAAATCCTTCAGCGTTTTATTCAGGCCGGTGCCGAGATGAATGGTTCCTGTGGGATAAGGCGGCCCGTCATGGAGAACAAACAGAGGCTTACCCTGGCGGGCCTCCAAGATGCGTTCGTAAAGGTGGGACTCTTCCCAGGCGGCGAGCTGCTTGGGCTCGTTCTGTGGAAGGCTTGCCTTCATGGGAAAATCCGTCTTGGGCAGGTTGAGGGTCTTCTTGAGTTCCAATGGTTCAGCCATGTATGCGGTGTGCCGGTGTCCCTTCTACGCCGCCCCTTTTGCGGGTGACCTGAAACGGTCAAAAGCCCTCGTTGCACGGCGGGAAACTACGGAAAGCGGTGTAACAACGTATGTTACAATGAAAGCGAGCAGGTGTCAGCCGTGGGGGCCGCGCAACCTTTCCTGCCCTGCGCGAATCATAACGGCTGGGTGAACAATTTACGGTAGGCCTGCGTCTACCCAAGTTGAGGGAATAAAAGGTGCCAGGTTTTATCAACCTCCTTCCAGATGAGCTAAGCAAGCCGAAGCGCACCGGGCCGGAAGAAGTCATCCCTGTGCCCCGCGCGGCGTTGCCGGAATTTGGCATACCCGCCCATCTGATGCCAGACGACTTCTGGTCCAACCTCAAACAATTTCTATTTGAACATCCCGTAAAGGTGATCGAGCGCAAGGACGCGCCCTTCACGCAAACCACGTTTGGTTCCGGACTCGCCGAAAATCTGAAGTTTTTCGTGTCCGCACCCTCCGCTCCGAGGAAGGTCGTTAACAAGCGTCTGGAAGTGGACTGGGGCGGGAGCTTCGGCGGTTTCGGGTATCGCTTGAAGGAACTCTTCTTCCCCACGAAATTGCCGCCATTGCAGGTGACCAGCAAGCCCATCAAGGTGAAAGATATTTGGTCGAAAGATGAGAATTGGAGTTGGACCCAGGCCACCGCGTTTGCCTTGCACATCGTTATTGTGGTGCTTCTGGTGTTTCCGTTTGGCTGGCATTTCTTTAACAAGAAGATTGAGGCTAAGAACAAGCCGGGAATTGATGTGACCGCGCTCGATATTTCTCCCTATGTCGCCAAGCTGCCTGCAGGCAATAACAAGGCGGGTGGCGGAGGCGGAGGCGGAGATCGTTCACCGGAGCCGCCAACAAAAGGTAAAGCTCCGCGATTCACGATGACGCAGTTCACGCCGCCCACGGCGGTGATCAAGAATCCGAATCCCAAACTCCCGATGGAACCCACGCTTTTGGGTCCGCCGGAATTGAAGATTGCCAATCCCGCTCTTTCCAATTTTGGCGATCCGCTGGCTGCCTCGGTCACCATGTCGAATGGACCAGGTGGCGGCGGTGGCATAGGCACGGGAGAAGGCGGAGGCATAGGCAGCGGCAGTGGCGGAGGCTTGGGTCCCGGTGAAGGCGGCGGAACTGGCGGTGGCGTGTTTCGCGCCGGTGTGAATGGCGTTGGCTCACCTACCTGTTTCTACATGCCGAATCCGCCCTATTCGGAAGAGGCGCGCAAGGCCAAGTATTCCGGTGTGGTACTCGTGGAGGCGGTAATCACGGTTGATGGGCAGGTGACGCATCCACGGGTAATTCGCAGCCCCGGCTTGGGCTTGGATGACAGCACGGTGCAGACCATGCGCACCTGGCGGTGCAAAGCGGCGACTGGGCCGGCTGGTAAGCCGGTACCCACGCTGGTCTCGTTTGAAGTCAACTTCCGGCTGTATTAAGGCACTGACAACAGCTTCTCGTTGGATAAGAGGGCCAGCCGCCCTCTTCTCTTTTTCAATTGGATTTTTTCCTTCCAATCAATCCGCGCCGGGCAACCTAAACTGACAATGTGAATTCACAATAAGTGATTCTTCCTCCGCATTCGGTTGATTCTTCCGGAGGAGCTGAGGTGCGGGGGAAGGCGGAGGTCCCTGTGCTCAGCCCACTGCACAATCCATCCAGGCCGGAATCGTGGTTTCGCCGCGTTGCGGGAAATCTGCAGGAACTCGGAACGCGAAAGACAGTCGTCGCGGCTCCGTTGACTCCCGGGCCTCTCCATTTCTATTCGATTGACCTCTCCGCACGCACGGGGAACGCACAAGCATTATCCGCGGTTTTCCATGTAGTGCTCTTCTGCCTGGCGTTGACGTTTCTGACCTCGACTCCCGGCGGGAAGCACCTCCTGCGCCAAATCGACATTGGCACGTCGCGAGCGCTCCGGCCCTATCTGCGCCTACCCGACACCACTGCCACGGGACAACCCGGGTTAGGCCGCGAGGGAGGCGGGGGCGAGAACGACCCAAGGCCAGCTCGCCTCGGAAATTTAGCGCCGGGGTCGTCCATGCCGCTTGCACCCCCGCGTCTCGTAGAAAACCGCGACTCGCAATTGCCCGCTCCTCCCGCGGTATTCGATCCGAACGCCTCAACAGACGTTCCGACAGTGACGAATTTAGGTTTGCCCTGGATGGACTCTGACACGCATTCTGCTGGCCCCGGCTCCCGCCACGGATTCGGTTCGGGCAAGAATGGCGGCATGGGCGATGGAGACGGAGATGGCGCCGGCGAAGGAGAGGATGGAGGTCCCTACGCCAACGTCGTTTCACAAGCTATGTGCAGCTTCTGCCCGAATCCGGAGTACACAGACGAGGCAAGGAAGGAAAAGCTACAAGGTGGCGTCACGGTGCAGGTATTGATCGGAGCCGACGGCACCGCCCAGAGAATTCGCATTGTGAAGGGATTGGGCATGGGGCTCGACGAGCGCACAGTCGAGACGGTTCGCCGTTGGCGCTTTGTTCCGGCGCGCGACGCGCACCACCGCGGCGTCCCGGTCTGGGTGACGGTTGAGACCGTTTTCCGGCTCTATTAAGCCTGACATCCTCTCCACTGACAACCCGCCCCAAAAGGTGGCACTTAGGTATTGCCGGAAGAGTTTGACGTTCGCCGGATATCTCCCTCTGTTAGGATGAGGCCCATGCGAACGAAATTGCCTATTCTGCTCCTGGTTTGCTTGCTGTTTTTCTTTGCCCAACTTTGCACCGCGCAGACTTCCACTGGCACACTTGATGTAACCGTCCACATCACGCCCACGGGAGCGCGGCCCGAACCTGTGCGTCAATTCACCTTATATTTCTTGACGAAAAGCTACGCCGACATCATCAAGGAAGTCGAAGGTCAGGATGTTTTGCCGACGCGCGAGGAATTCATCGACAATCTGAAATGCACGCCGCAACTCAAGAAGTGGCTGAAGGCCCACGACGTCATGGACCTGACCATGCCCGACTTCGACAAGCTGGTCACCCCCATTGAGATCATGGAGGTGCCGGAGTTCCTGGCGGCGTATCAAAGATCAAACAGCGGAGGCGTCACAAGCGGGTTGCCCATCCCTAAATACCGGGAGGCGGACCGCGAAGGCAATCCAGAGAAGTATGAGAAACAACGGCAGGAGTACGTGAAAGCGCTGAAGAAGTTCGTCGAGACGCATCCCGCTACGGTTACGGGCATGGAATTGGAACTGGCGGGCGTAAATCCCAAATATCAGTGGGACAAGCTCCATGGGGATCACAAAAAGAAGATTGCGCAGCTTGCTCCGGACACTGCGCAGACAAAATATCTTGCGGCCAAGGCAGATACGGACATGGACGGGCGGGTCACGGTCTCCGGGCTTGCCCCGGGGACGTACTGGGTGAGTTCGCTCAGCATGGACGCCGCCTCTGGGGACCGCCGCCTGAACTGGGACGTGGCCGCAAAGGTGCAAGCAGGGCAGACCACGCGGGTCGATCTGACCAACGTCAACGGCATTGATGCGTTTGGTTCCCAGCGCCAATAGGGTGCAAAGCCGAATTACGCTATCCTCTTCCCATGGGCACGCCGCTCCTGTGGTTTGCGTTCAACCTTTTCGTCCTCATCGCCATCGCCCTCGATCTGGGAGTCTTTCACCGCAAAGCGCATAAAGTCGGATTCCGCGAAGCGGCCCTCTGGAGTTTCGTGTGGGTCGGGCTGGCGGTGGGCTTTGGCTATTTTGTGTGGCACTGGTACGGCGCGCAGCGCGGACTGGAATACTTCACCGGCTACGTGATCGAGAAAGCCCTGAGCGTGGATAACCTGTTCGTGTTCCTGGTGATTTTCCGCGCGTTCCAGGTGGATGAGCGCGTGCAACACCGCGTGCTGGAGTGGGGCATCATCGGCGCGCTGGTGATGCGCGGAATCATGATCGCCACGGGAGCGGCGCTGGTATCGCGATTCAGTTGGATCTTGCAGCTCTTCGGCGTTTTCCTGGTCTATACCGGGCTGCACATGCTGATGAAGCGGGACAGGGCCGTGCACTACGAGCGTAATCCTATCTTCCGGTTCGCCAGCACGCACCTGCGCGTGACGAAAGACTATCGCGGCGGCAATTTCTTCGTGCGCGAAAACGCCAAGCTTTTCGCCACCCCGCTGGTTCTCGTACTCCTGATCGTGGAGATCACCGACGTCACCTTCGCCGTTGACTCTATCCCCGCCATCTTCGGCATCACGCGCGACGCCTTCATCGTTTATTCGTCGAATGTGTTTGCTATTTTGGGACTGCGCGCGCTGTATTTCCTGCTGGCGGACATTCTGGACTATTTCCGCTACCTGGGAATTGGCCTGGCGTTGGTGCTGCTGTTTATTGGCGCGAAGATGGTGCTGGACCCCTGGTGGCACATTTCCGTGAAGTTCTCGCTAGCCGTGGTGGCGGGAGTTCTGCTGGCAACGATGCTGATTTCGCTTCTGGCAGGTCCCAAAAAACAAGGAACGCCAGCGCAACCTTGAGCGGGGCGGCGCGTCTGGCTGAGGTAAAATACAAGGATGATGAACGAAGCGTTTTTGCGGGCCATTGCGGGAATGACCTCGGCGGAATCCGAGGTGCGCGTCGCGTCTGCCACGGAGATTTACCGCACGGGGCGCGCACTGGCCGACCATGCCGCGTATCCCTGGTGGGATGACCAAGAACTGTACAAGCTGCTCGAGGGAAACAATCCCCACGTGACCGTGGGCCTGGCGGTGCAACCCGGCCGCTTTGAGAAGATTCGCGAAGCCAGCGGCTCGCCGCGGCTCGCGGAAATTCCCCCGGATCAGGATGCCCAGGAATTTGAAATACATCTGCCGGGCGGACTCTCGATGGCCATATTGACTTCCCGCGATGCCGCCGGAAACGGCGCAATCGCCAAGTACCTGCGGAAATTCGGCGAAGGCATTCAACAGATCGAATATCGCTGCGCGAACGTGGATCGTGCCACACAAATTCTGCGCGATAAATTCGGCATTGCCCCGGCTTATCCGGCAACGCGCGCGGGAGCGGATGGCACGCGTATCAATTTCTTCCTGGTGAGCGCTCCCAGCGCCAGCAAGGTTTTGATCGAGCTTTACGAACCCGCCCCACGATTGGATTAGGCCCACAAGCAAACAGAGGGATCCCTTACCCCGACGATGCGTACGGGGCGCAAAACCCGCGCTTCGCAGACTTCGTTTGGAATGAGGTGGCGAGTGACACCTCTTGCCAAGATGGGGTCGAGCGGTGCTCGACCCCTTCACGGAGGGAGCTATCCCCGAGAAATGGCAAACCTAAGAGCGCAGTCAGGAGTGACTGTGCCACGAACGCTGGCAGAGATGCACTGGCCTCCCATCACTCGCCATACGGGACCCAGACATTCTTCACCTGATAGGCATGCTCAAGGTACCAGCGGCCTGCTACCTGCCTGCGGCTGAAGAAGTCCAATTCCCGGCCTTCGTTGGTCCAGACCTGCTTCAGGTTTCCGACGGAAAGTGCCTTCGCGGTCGCACACATCTGTTCGTCTCCGTAACACCAGATGGCGTCCAGGTCATCGTGTTCCGCCAAGACCTTTAGCAACTCCGCGGTGCGTCCGGTCACGAGATTCACAGCCCCGGCTGGCAGATCGCTGGTTTCAAAAACCTGGTACAAATCTCCCGCGATCAGTGGGTAGGATTCCGACGGCACGGCCACCACTGTGTTTCCCGCGCTGAGCAGCGGCAGCACCAGCGAGAAAAATCCAAGTAGGGGGACACTGGCCGGACAAATCACGCCCACGGTGCCCACCGGCTCATTCATGGCGATAGCAATGTTGCGAAACGGAGGGTTGTGCACTGCGCCCTCGTATTTGTCCGTCCACGCCGCGTAAGCGAACAGCCGCTCGATGCTAAGGCGCACTTCATCCGCGGCCTCCTTCTTGCCCACGGCTGCGGCAAGCCGGCCGGTAATTTCCTTCCCGCGCTGCGAAAGATTTTCCGCCAGGTAGTAAAGTACCTGCGCGCGATTGTGTGCCGTCGTTTTCCCCCAGGTTTCTGCTTTGCGCGCCGCCTCCACGGCGTTGCGAATGTCCTTGCGATTGCCCAGCGGCGATTCACCCAGCAACTCGCCCTTCTTGCTGCGAACCTCCACCGCATAGCCCGAATCCGGCCGCACCTGCTTGCCACCGATAAACAGTTTTACGGTGCGGTCGATGGCCGGATTGGCCACCTCGGTCTTGCCGACCTTTACGGCCGCTTTCGCGCGAATCAGCGGTGCCTTGTGAAACCACTCTGGCTCGATGTACTCCAGCACCCCCTCCCGGCCACCTTCGCGGCCGTAGCCGCTTTCCCGGTAGCCGCCGAATCCGCAAGCTGCGTCGAACAAATTCGTGCTGTTCACCCACACCACGCCGGCCTTGAGTTGCGCGGCAACGTGAAGGGCCACGTTTACGCTTTCACTCCACACACTCGCGGCAAGTCCATAGACCGTGTTGTTGGCCAATTCCACGGCTTCCCGCGGGGTGCGAAACGTCATCGCCGCAAGCGCCGGCCCAAAGATCTCCTGTTGCGCCACGATGGATGTGGGATGAACGTTGCTCAGGAGCGTCGGTTTGTAATAAAGGCCGCGCGAAGGCATAACCACTTCCGGCTGCCAGCACGTGGCGCCTTCCGCCACTCCTTGCTTCACCAGACGATCAATGCGATCTAATTGCACACGCGCCACGATTGCGCCAACGTCAATCGCCTTGTCCAAGGGCGCTCCCACGCGCAGCGTGCTCATCCGCGCTTGCAATTTTCGCGTGAGTTTTGCCGCGATGCTTTCCTGCACCAGCAGCCGCGAGCCCGCGCAGCACACCTGCCCTTGATTGAACCAGATGCCGTCCACCAGGCCCTCCACGGCGCTGTCCAGATCGGCGTCTTCAAAAATGATGAAGGGCGATTTCCCTCCCAGCTCCAACGACAACCGTTTGTGCGAATTGGCCGTCGCTCTGCGGATCGCCCGGCCCACTTCCGTCGATCCCGTGAAGGCAATCTTGATTACGTCCGGATGATTCACCAGCGCTTCGCCCGTCTGGTCATCTCCTGTGACGATGTTCACCACTCCCGGAGGCAGGCCAATTTCCGTGCAGATCTCCGCGAACGCTAGCGCTGTCAGCGGAGTGTACTCGGCTGGTTTCAATACCACGGTGTTTCCGGTCGCCAGTGCGGGCGCAATTTTCCATGCCAACATCAGCAACGGGAAATTCCAGGGAATAATCTGGCCGATCACGCCACAGGGCTTGTAGCCCGGGAACTCCTCTTCCCAAAGCTGTGCCCAGCCGGCGTGGTAATAAAAATGCCTTGCCACCAAGGGAATATCGATGTCGCGGCTCTCGCGGATGGGTTTGCCGTTGTCGATGGTTTCGAGCACTGCCAGGCGCCGCGCGTGTTTTTGCACATGACGCGCCAACGCGTAGAGATAGCGCCCCCGCTCATGTCCGGAAAGCTTCTGCCAGCCCGGCGAAGCCTTGCGTGCGGCCTTGACTGCAGCATCGATGTCCGCGGCGCTGCCCTGGGCTATATCGGCAATCTTTTCCCCCGTGGAAGGGTCGCTTGTCTCGAAATAGCTTCCTTCGACGGGAACCTTCCAGGCTCCGCCGATGAAATGGCCGAATCGCCGGTGATGCCGGTCGAGCCACTGCAGCGATTCCTTGGGATCTTCCGGCGCCGGCCCATATTCCATCGTCTTGAATTTTTCAACGACGCTCATTGCTTCACTTTGCTTTCTTGGGTCAAGCTTTCATGCAAGTGTGCCGCTGCGGCTCAGGCCTTCTTCCCCAACCTCTCGCGCATTGTTTCCAACCGCTTCAGTATGAACTTCAGCCGCTCGCGGCCCCACTTTGTGTTCGTAATCACCTTCTCGATATCCAGGAACGCCTCCGGATCGCCAAGTTTTTCCCGGAGTTCCTTAAGGAACGGATGCACCTTCCCAAACAGTATGAACATCTCCCCGCTGAACGCGGGCCGCAGGAACAATTCTTCGCTCACCGCCCCTTGCAGCACCAGCGAAGCGGCAATTCCCCAGTAGCCTCCCACCTGGCGCAGCCAATTGTTTTCTTGCGTGCCCATGGCTTGGGCCACCTTCATGAAATCGTCCGCACTGGAAGGCCAGAAATCCGCCACCCACCAGTTGCGCGCCTTTCGCATTTCGGGCTCGCGCCGCAGGTCATAAAGCTGCAGTATCACTTGCGCATCTCTTGCACTCGGTTTGTTTGGCATCACTCCTCCATTTTCCAGAAAATTGTGTTTGGCCTGGATTCTTTGCTTGTCACGCCATCGGGTGGCGATACTCCGCAGAATATCTCCCGGTGGCATGAAACTCCAATTGACGTTCGATATCGCTCAGCATCCCGCTGGCCCCAATCCGGAAGAGGTGTGGCTCCAGCCAGGAATTGCCCATCTCCTCTTTCATGAGTGAGAGCCACTCCACCGATTGTTTTGCCGTGCGAATTCCCCCCGCGGGTTTGAATCCCACGGCCATGCCGGTCTCTTCGGCGTATTCGCGAATGGCCCGAGTCATCAACAGGCCGACGGGCAGCGTGGCATTCACGCTTTCCTTGCCCGTCGAGGTCTTGATGAAATCCGCGCCCGCCATCATCGCCACCATGCTGGCACGAGCGACATTTCGCAGGGTCAACAGATCGCCCGTCCCCAGAATCACTTTGAGATGCGCCGGCCCGCACGCATCCTTGAACGCGAAAATTTCGTCGTATAGCCTCTGCCATTCACCGCCGAAAACATGCGCGCGCGTAATCACCACATCAATCTCATCGGCCCCGGACTCGACCGAGCGGCGGATTTCGTTGATGCGTTCTACCAACGGGGAAAGCCCTGCAGGAAATCCCGCGGATACCGCCGCCACGGGAATTTTCGACCCTTGCAGCGCGTGCTTCGCCGTCTCGACGAAATGGTGATACACGCAGACGGCGCCGACATGGATGTTCAGGGATTCAATCCCCAGCTTCTCAACGATTTCCCGCTGAATTGGTTGCCGGGCCTTCGCACAAAGACGCCGGACGCGCTCCTCGGTGTCGTCGCCGCTTAGAGTAGTAAGGTCCATGCAGGTGATGGCGCGGAGCAGCCAGGCGATTTGCCACTCTTTTTTCACGGTCCGGCGCGTCACTAGGGTGGCGGCGCGGCGCTCGACCGCGCTGGTGTTCACGCGCACCTGTTCCAGCCAATCCAGATTTAGCGAAGTCCCGCGGTTCGGCGCAAGCGGGCGTCCGTTCAACACAGCGATCGCGGTCGAACTTCCGCCGCGCGCGGGCACGATGCGATGGCCTTGCCGGTCCATAATTTCAAGCCGCGGCCTGTCTTCGGCGTTCATACTCTTTCTCCGAATCGGGAGGCGTCCCTCTGCCCGACAGAGGCTGAGCATATCACCGCACCCGCCTTGATTCATCATGCCACGGCCACGTACCTGCATTTCAGAGCTCACTGCTCACGGATTCCCGGTTGGGTTTTTCGCTTCTGGCGTGGGCCGCGACAGCAGCTCGACATATTCCTTGTAGAATTTCTGCTTGTCCAGGTCGTCCTGTAATTCCACGAGGGCTTCGCCCATTCCCGGCTGGAGTCCCGGAGCCCATGCCAGAGTGTTTCCATAACCTGCTCCGTGATCCACGTCCACATCGATGTAGAGTTTCTTCCACTTCGTGATGATGGATGGATCGAGCCAGGCGACTGCTGCCAGCTCATCCCACAAATAACTGGCTTCGGCGTATTTGGCCACGTATTGCGCGGCGGGCGTGGTGCTCTTGCGCACCTGCTCGATCAGGTCTTTTTCCATGCGCGTCTTCACGGAAATGTCCACAGTGGTCATCACGATGCGCGGCCAATGCGCGTGCAGCACGGCGTGGGACGCTTCCGGGTCCATCCAGAAATTAAACTCGTGGGTAGGCGTCAGCGAAAACTCAGGGTCGTCGGTTTGCGGATGGATGCTTCCAGCCATCAGGATTAGCTCTTTGCTCAACTCGGGGAATTTCGGGTCGAGCGCAATCGCCGTGGCCAGATCGGTCATGGGACCCGCCGCGTAGATCGTCACTTCGTGCGGATATTGCTTCACCATGCGGACCAAGAAATGAGCGGCATCTTCCTTGGCCGCCTGGATTGCGGGCTTTCCTTCGGGCATCGCCGGAATGTCGTACGGTCCGTGCACCGGATAACCTTTGGCGAAATTCCAGGCGCCTTGATACAAGACCTTTCCGTGGAGCGTTTCCCACGCGGCGATGTACTCCTTACTGTTCACCAGGGGGAAGACGGCGCCGGGCACAACCGGAATGTCCGTGCGGCCAATGATCTCCATCAGGCGCAAAGTGTGGAGCACTTCTTCATCGCGCCAGGCGTCCCCCGTGAGCACGGTGATTCCCAGCACATCGGTTTCGGGCGAGTTGATCAGGGAGAGGATTGCCTGCATGTCCGTGCCACCGGGGCCGGCGGCATCCTGATCGATGATGACCTTGCGGCGGCTCTGCGCAGATGTGCAGAGCGCCGAAACGGCGAACAAGAGAAGCAAGCCAAGGAGCCAGCGGAAGGATGTGCGACGCACAAGCTGGGCTTCAGTGTAGTGCGGCAAGCAGGAAGATGCTTGAGCGTTCCGCATGTGTCCCTCCTGAACAAGTTGTGGAGGGATTTTACATCGGTTTGGTCCCAAGCGGCCTTCCGCGATGAGGTTCAAACTGACGTTTGCCGCCCGAGATGCTTTGGAAGTAGGGGCAGGGTCTCTACTCGTTTATAATCGTTGCTTCCATGAGTCAGTTCATGCGAGCCGCTATCTGCGTCCTCTGCTGTGCGCTGCTCCCTCTCCATGGCGCGGCTCAAGCACGCCACGCCGCAAACGAGGGCAGCCTCGAACATGCCCGTGCGCTTTTTGTGGCGGGCAAATTTCCGGAAGCCATTGCGGCTTATTTGGAGCATCTGGCCGCCTACCCGGGAAGCGAGCCTGCTGAGCTACGCCTGGCGGAATGCTATCGACGTGTCTACAACATCGATGAAGCACGTGCCTCTCTTCTTCAAGCGCGCAAGCAACATCCGAAAAGTGTTCATATTCTGAAATCCCTCGGCAACCTCGAGATCGAAGCGCAGTCGTACGACGCGGCAATTGAGGCGCTAGAGGCTGCCGTGGCACTCGCTCCCGGCGATGTGGAGGCCCGCAACTTCCTGGGAAGTGCGTATCAAGGCAAGAATGATCTGGATTCCGCCCTGAGAGAGTTCAATTTCGTCATCGCGAAGGATCCGGCGAATCAACTGGCCCGTTACTTCCGCGCGCAAATCTATGCAGACACCGGCGAAAATGAAAAAGCCGCGGCGGACGCGGAGTTCGTCGTCGGTCGCCGCCCGAACTATCTTCCCGGAATCGTTTTGCTGGCCAAGATTCTCGTGCGAGAGGAACAATGCCCGCGTGCCAGGGAAATTCTGAGCCCGGCCCACGAAGCCCACCAACTCGACGCGCAAGCGCTCTTTGTTCTTGCGAACGCCTGCGATTGCGCGCATCAGCCCGCGCAGGCCAAAACGGTGCGCGACGAATTTGCCGAGGCTTCACAGGCCTCTCACCAGCGGGACGAATACGAAATTCAGTCCAAGCACCTCGTGGAACAAGCCAACGATCTCGCTCGTCAGAACAAGTTTCTCGAAGCGCTTGCCCTGCTTCAGGATGCCCTCGAAAAGAATCCCCAGAATGCCTTTGCTTACTCCCAGAAGGCCAAGATTCTCTTTTCCCAGCGGGACATTCCCGGGGCGCGCGCCGCGATTCAACAAGCGCTCGCTCTGCAAGCGTTTCAGCCCGATTTTCTTTATGTTTCCGGGGTTATTTTCGAGCGCGAAGGCAAACCGGAGGACGCTCTGGATGTCTTCACGAAAGTAACGCGGATTAACCCCAAAGAGGCTGACGCTTTCTTCGAGATTGGGGAGATCCGCATGAAGCAAGGCGAGCGCACTGCAGCATTGGCCGCCTTCCGCAAAGCCGCAGCGCTGGAACCCGATGATCTGGACTACCGGCGTGCCGTGGATTCAGCCTCTGCGCCGCACTAGTTCCCCGCGGTATCGTAGGCACCAGGCGCCGGCCGCGACTCCTTAGCTTGCCACACTCCGCTAGAACTGGAAGCGGACACCAAACTGCGCCGCGAAGGGCGTCCCGCCGGGAGAAATCTCGTCCAGAACGCGGTAGCCCGGGCTGTTGCTGGGCGTTGGAATTGCCGTAAGGTAGGGGCAAGTCACGGAAACGCTATTCGCAATGGGCGTACATGGTCCCGGAGGACTGATAAACCCACTATTGTCTGGGTTGGAGTAGAGGTTACTTGCATTAGTCAAGTTAAACAGGTCGGCGACCAGACGGAGTGAGTATCTCTCTCCCATTCGGATGTCTTTCGAGAGGCGCATGTCCCAGGAAAAGAAACCGGGCTGGCGGGCAGGATAGCGGGTGAGCAGGAAAGGCGTGCCGCTACCGATCTGAACGGCAAGGCGGTCGTTGTTCGAGAACTGATTGACGACCGTGTCCCCGTTGACGTCCACCGTGGAATAGGCAGGGTAGGCCAGGCCACTGTGCGCGATAAAAGTGCTGCTCCAGGCCATTCCAAACGGAAGGTCGGCAGTGACGCCAGCCTTGAACTGATGGGTGATATCGAGGCCGTTGCGCCCGTAATCGATATTGATGTTGAAAGGATCCTGGGCGCCGAAGAACGTGTCGGTGTCGCGCTCGCTGGAATCGTTGCTGAAATTCTTTGACCATGTGTAGTTTGCGAATACCTGGTAGCGGTGAGAAAAGCGTTTGTTAACGCTGGCCGTCACCGCATTGTAGTTACCATGGCTGAAGCTGGCGAGTTCCAATGCACCGGAGAAATTCGTGAGGGAACAATCCAAGGGCATCACCTCCCCAGGGAACACCTGGACGGAGTTGGCACAACTGCCCGGGACGGGGTCCGGCACAGCCGCCAGGATGCTCCGGCCAAACTGATCGGTTCCCAGAGGAACAACGTTCCTCTGCCAAGCGGAGGTGCTGAATCCACCTGTCTTCAAATGGGTGGAGTGCATGAAAACATAATTCACCCCAGCTATCCAGCCCCCTGCGATTTCGTGTTCGAGCCCCACGGTTACGTTGGAGACACGCGGATTGCGCAAGGCTGGGTCAGCGTACTCGATCGCGGGACAACCGATGGCCGGCGCTGCGAGGCCACACAGGCCACTTGAACTGACAGACAGCGTTGACGGGTAGACGTAGGGGAATCCGCTCGAGGGCGAGCCCCCGAATGCGGGCACGCCGAAAAGAGTGGTGGACATAGATCCGCCTCCATTGGAGACCTGAGGAAAGAAGATGGTGGGTGTCTGCGCGTAGTACAGGCCCCAGGCAGCGCGAATAGTCGTCGGGTGCGATGAAGCACCAACATTCCAGGCCAAGCCAACGCGGGGACCCCACTGCTGGAAATCATTCGGTGTGTGCTGGGGTACCGGCGAGATCTTTGTGCCATGCCCGAGCGGGCCAACACCCGTGTACACTTCCTGACCGGGAATGGGAGTCTGTGGCTGGGGGTTCCACGTGCCATCCCATCGCAGGCCATAGGTAAGGGTCAGGCGGGAAGTGACTTGCCACTTGTCTTGGCCATAGAATCCCAAACCATTCTGGTAATTGGGCTTCAGTGTATTCGCTTTGAAAACATTCAAGCCGTTCAAGCCGAAGCCCTGGAAGTAGAAGTTCGCATTGGGGAACTCTGGTATTGGATTTCCCGTCTGGGCTGCGTAATTGGCGCACTGGGGATTTGTGGCGATGGGGCCGGGATCAAAGTCGCAGAGGCTGGAGAAGTTGTACCTCCCGGCAGACCACCCGGCGAAGACGTCCTTGCGATCGACAAAGGAATTGAGGTCGCCACCGAACTTCAGGTCGTGCTTGCCAAAGGAATACGAGTAGTTGTCCTGGACCTGGAGCTTTCCGTTGTCGTTGTTTGCGGGAAGGTAGAAGCGCTGGCCGAAGGTGCCGTAACCCTGGATCTGAACTTCCGGCGCGCCAGAGAAAATCGGATGGCGCTTGCGAACTTCACCCTGGATCAGAAACCGGATTTCGTTGACCCTATTGCCATGAACGGTGGTTAGCGCAAAGACGCCGCTGATGCCTTGGTTCACGAAGTCTTCTGTATCAATGAAAGCGTCCGAGGTTTCCGTTTGCCCATGTCCACCCGTGAAGCCTCTCGTATGGTTCCGGGTACCGAGGCCACGAACGCTGAAGTGAGTCGCGGACGTGAGTTGGTAGTCGTAGTGTCCCAGCAAGGTGAAGAAATCCTGAAACTGCGTGTGCGGCCCGTCCAGCGCACCCAGATTGGGCACTCCATAGCAGGCCGGCAAGAGATGCTGGCCAGCAGCATTCTGAACGCAAGCTGGACCCAAGACTTCCGCACCCGGTAGCACGCCTTCTCCAAGTCCAGGAATGACGGGTCCCGCGTCCGCCTCACAAACGGGATCGCCGTGGCAAAGGTTAGTCGTGAGTGGACCGCTGTTCCGCTGGATGTCCGTGGAGAGAAAGAGCCACTGGCGATCCTTGTGAATTGGGAAGCCGACGGAGCCGCCAAACTGATTCTGCCAATCGATACTGGAGGGGTTGCCGAGGGCGTCGTTTTTCGACATGCCGCCCCCACGATAGTATTCGTGGGCCTCGCCATGCAGTTCGTTGGTGCCGGATTTGGTGACCACGTTGAGAAGGCCGCCGGTCGCGCGGCCGAATTCCGGAGCAAACCCGTTCGTCACAACCTGGAATTCCTGCACGGACTCGATCGGCACGGTAAGGTTTTTGGTTTCGAGAGAGCCGAAATTCTCGCCGAAGTAGTTGTTGGTGGCGTCAGCACCATCAATCACGAGGCCGGTGTAATCGCTCTGCTGGCCGCCGAGCCGGATGTTGCCGCGCAAACCGGGGACAACCTGAGCAGAGGGGGTCACTTGGGCCAGGTCGCGGTAATCGCGGCCGGGAAAGGGCAGGCTCTCCAGGCTCGTGGAATCAAGGAGCTGAGACACACCGGCCGTGGTGGTATCCACGGCGCCCGCGGCCTCTCCCGTAACCTCAACCGTCTGCGTGGTGGTCTTTAACTGCATGGGAATATCCAGGCCCATCGAGGCACCGACGTTTACGATGATGTCCTTCACCGTGTAGGTGGCAAAGTTGGGGGCCTCGACCACAAGCGTATATTGGCCAGGAGTGACAGCTTCGAAAGCGTAGGCGCCGTTTTCATTGGTCGTAAGCTCGCGCTTCAGCCCAGTCGCAGTGCTGGTGAGAGTCAGCTTGGCCCCAGGTATGGACGCTTTGGAAACATCATAGACAGTGCCGCGGATGGCGCCGCGTTCGAGTGTCTGTGCGGAAGCAAAATGGAGGTTGGCAAAAAGCATCAACAAAGCAAGAACAACGAAACAGCATGTACGAGCTTTCATTCGGAATTACCCTCCCCATCAACCACCTACTGCCGGGAAACGCGTCAGACTGCGAGGGCCTTTGAATCAAACCGTCATCCCATGAACCTGAAACACGAACCACAGCTAAAGGAGTTGCACATCCAATTCGCACGGAGTGTTGAAATTGCGCCTGCGGGTGACCCCGCGGCTGCAGAGGAAACGACCATGAGGGCGCGGATATCCAAGCAGACCTCCATTGTGCTCACTGGGCGCCGGCCAGACATGCGGCCCGCCCTAAACACACCATAATACGGAGTTTGGGACCTTCCCAAAATGCCCGAACAATAGCGATCCCGAACGCCTCTCAGAAGTCTCACCCCAATAAACAAAAGTTGACGTAGGTTAGTGTCCTGTTCGGGAAGGTGTCAAGCCAAAAGTGATGTTTACAAAATGCAGCTTGTGGAAGAAATTATAAGGCCGAAACGAAAATGGACCGGACATAAGAAGCTGAGGGCTGCCGGGAATAGCCCGGCGAGATGCTACCATAAAAAAAATGAGAGGAACGGAAAATTCGGGCGGGCGCAACCATCGCCTCGTAGGCAGTTGGATGCTATTCCTTTTGCTCATCTGCCATGCTCCTGATAGCGTTTACGCGCAAGCGGCAAAGCAAGGCCCGGCTGCCACCTCCGGGCAAAAACTTCCCGTCACTGAGACCCCGGACAAATTAAATCCGTATGGCGTCGAGTTTCAAGACGTGACCCGCGAGGCTGGCATTCATTTTCATCACGAACGGGCAGCCTCGGAAGAAAAGTTGTACGTAGAGACAATGGGGGCGGGGGTCGGATGGATTGACTATGACCAGGACGGTTTCCTGGATGCTATTTTTGTGAATAGTGGCTATACACCCCTTTTCCACCCGGAGACTCCCCCGCAACCTGCGCTTTATCACAACAATGGAGACGGCACCTTTACCGATGTCACCGAGAAAGCCGGCATTCACTCTGACGGCACGTTTTTCTTTGGCGTAGCTGTGGGAGACTTTGACAATGACGGCTTCCCGGACATTTATCTGACCGGCTACCGCCACTCGGTGCTCTACCACAACAACGGAGACGGCACGTTCACCGACGTGACCGCCACTGCCGGCGTTGGCAACGATGGCAACTGGGCCACGGGGGCGGGCTGGTTCGATTACGACCGCGACGGCAAACTTGATCTCTTGGTGTCCAACTATGCGGCGTTCGACATGGATCACCCTGTTTCCTGCGGCCAGAAGAGACCCGGCTACCGGGCCTACTGTCATCCGGACAGTTTCCCTGGGACATCGCCGCGGTTGTATCACAACAATGGAGACGGCACATTCACCGACGTGACACAGAAGGCCGGCTTGGTCAATAAAGATGGCAAGAGCCTCGCGGTGGTGCTTGCGGATTTGGATGGAGATGGCTGGACCGACATCGTCATCGCCAATGACACTCAAAGGAATTTTATTTATCTGAACAATGGCGATGGAACCTTTCGCGACGCGAGCTACACGAGCGGAGCGGGGTTCAGCGAAGAAGGCGGCGCGGAGGCGGGCATGAGCGTGGACGCAGCCGATGTGCGCCATGCGAACCAGTATGACCTTTATGTGTGTCACCTGGATCTTCAGGTCAACCGCTACTACCGCAACAATGGCGACGCCACGTTTACGGATGCCACGGTTGCCTCCGGGTTGGCACAAACCAATTACAACAACAGCAGTTTCGGCGCGAGGTTTTTCGACTTTGACAACGACGGGTGGACTGACCTGCTGGTGACGAATGGCCACATTCTGGACAACATTGCGTTGTATCACCCGCACGTAACCTACGAAGAAACGCGTAAACTCTATCGCAATATGGGGAACGGGAAGTTTGTGGACATCACGGCCACGCAAAATTCCGGGTTTCGCGCCCCGCGCATCGGACGCGGCCTGGCTGTAGGCGATTACAACAATGATGGCTGGCTGGATTTTCTGGTCAACAACAACGGCCAGGAGGCGCAACTCTTCCGAAACGACGGCGGGGAGCGCGCCACGTCGAAAGGCAATCATTGGCTTGGAGTTCACTTGATCGGCACGAAAAGCAATCGCGACGCTGTCGGCGCGAAGCTCAAACTGGTGGCGGGCAATTTTGTGACTTACGACCAGCGCAAGGGTGGGATGAGTTTTTCATCCGCGCAGGATCCGCGAATCTACTTTGGGCTTGGCGGAATCACGAAGATTGATGCGCTGGAGATTGCGTGGCCGAGCGGAGCAAAGGAAGTAATTCGTGATGTGGCCGCCGATCAGATCATTACTATTGAAGAAGGAAAAGGCCTCACGCCTTACCGCTATCCAACATTTCGTGCGCGGTAGAACTCTTCTTTGTGGTTAAGATTTACGAATTACTACGGTTTTCCGTTGCGACGTGCCCACTCTGCTTCGAACTCCGCCCGCGTGTGGAAGGATGTTTGTGTGCCCACGCGCGTCGTGGAAAGCGCGGCATAGAGACTGGCCCTGATCAGTGCGTCCTTTTCCGGCAAACCCTCGGCGAGAAAGACAGCAAAGCTGCCGATAAAGGCATCGCCCGCTCCCGTTGTGTCCATCGGATTCACAGGAAAGGGCGGCAAAAGTTCGCTGGTCTCCGGGGTGGCCAGGAGCGACCCGCGCGCGCCCAGCGTGAGAATAACACGGCGGAAACCCAGTTGAAGAAGCGCGACGGCGCATTTCTTCGCGTCATCAATGGAGTGTACCGGCAGACTGGTGATGAGCTCGGCTTCGCTTTCATTGGGCACGAAATAATCCGCGCCACGGAGACTGTCCGTCCGGATGGGTTGTGCGGGGGCGGGATTGACGATGCAGCGGATGCCATGCTTGCGCGCAAATTGCACGGTGTAGGCGACGGTGTCGAGCGGAATTTCAAATTGCAGCACAATCGTGTCCACGCCGCGCAGGGCGCCCGCGGCTGCGTCCACGTCGGCCGGCTTCAGCGTGTCGTTCGCGCCTTTCACGACAATGATGCGGTTCTGGCCGTTGGGTTCGACGAAAATTGGCGCAACGCCGCTGGAGACTCCGTCGACGATACGCACGCGAGAAGCATCGATGCCGATCTTCGTGAAATTGTCCACCGTGGCCTGGCCGAATAGGTCGTTGCCCACGTTGGCGACCATCACCACGTCCGCGCCGCAAAGACGCGCAGCGACCGCTTGATTCGCGCCTTTGCCGCCAAAGCCCAGATGGAAACTCTTCCCGAACAGAGTTTCGCCCGGACGCGGGAACGTATCACTGAACGTGGTTAGATCAACATTGGCACTGCCGACGACGGCAATCCGCGGCTTTCGCGACATTCGTTCTCCTCTTGCGGCGACACGCGGAAAAATATACCAGCAGCCGGAAATGAGCAAGTCCACCGGCACTCGTTGTAATGCGCAAATTGGCGGCATCAGCCTTGTTGGCACCTGTGGGCAAGCGCGTTGACGCCCATTTCCGCCGATGTTAGGCTCGCACTTCCTTTACATCAGCATGCGCGCCGTCGACCTCATTCGAAAAAAACGCGATTCCGGGGAACATTCCCGCGAGGAAATCCAGTTCCTCATTTCCGGCTACACCAGAGGCGACATCCCCGACTATCAAATGGCCGCGTGGCTGATGGCCGCATGGATTCGCGGCTTGAACCGGGCGGAGCTCGCCGCGCTGACGGAAGTGATGTTGTATTCGGGTGAAGTGGTCAGCCACGCCGACATTCCCGGCAATAAGGTGGACAAGCATTCCACCGGCGGCGTGGGTGACAAGACCTCCTTGATTCTGGCGCCCATTGTGGCGGCCGGCGGCCTCACCGTCCCGATGATCAGCGGCCGCGGGCTCGGCCACACCGGCGGGACGCTGGACAAGCTGGAAGCGATTCCGGGATTCAACACGGCGCTCAGTTTAAGCGAATTTCGGCGCGTGCTGCGCGAATGCGGTATGGCGCTTATCGGCCAAACGGCGGAAATCGCTCCGGCCGACAAGAAAATTTACGCCCTACGCGACGTCACTTCCACCGTCGAAAACATCGGCCTCATCTGCGCTTCCATCATGAGCAAGAAACTCGCCGAAGGCATTGACGCGCTCGTGCTGGACGTGAAGACCGGATCGGGCGCCTTCATGCCCCGGGAAGAGGACGCGGTGCATCTTGCC
>Ga0187866_1000254_pt1 | contig 68656 bp, 49 predicted proteins | sample June2016WEW_11_1_3_FD_133013 | JGI IMG/M metagenome (GOLD analysis project Ga0187866, IMG submission 133013) | Peatland microbial communities from SPRUCE experiment site at the Marcell Experimental Forest, Minnesota, USA - June2016WEW_11_150 | ecosystem: Environmental > Terrestrial > Soil >... | reverse complement strand
CACACCCAACTCACTCCGGCCTTGGGAGGCCAGAACATCCAGCGCCGCGGCACACTCCAAAGCCGACCCGCGCGAAATGTCAAAAAATCGGCCACGATCGGGTGAGGTGAACTTTCCGTTGCCTTCGGCAAGGTTCAGAACGCTCGAGCTACTGGCCCGATCCGATTGGTCGCGCACGGCGACCGATTTGGGCAGCTTTTGCAGCAGGGGCTCGAGCCAGGCGACGAAGGCCAGAGACTGCTGATAAACCTCCAGTTTCTCATGGTCGAAGAGGCGATTCATTCGGATTAAGATTACGAGCGAGGATTAAGATAAAGAGCCAGAAAGGCTGCCACAAAAAGTGAGATGCGCCCCCTGGAAAGGCATTGCGATGAAGACAGCATTGGGCAGCACGTGGCTGGCACTGATCGCCTCACTATGCGGGCTGGCGCCGGCCCTGGCCGGCGCGGCGCCGCTCGACTTGCATTCGGACGCCCCTGCCCGAACCCCCGCCCCGCCGCCGGCAGGCCCACCCAACTGGCCGGCCGGTGCCTCGCCTGCCGCCTTGGCCGCGACCGGCGACGGAAGCCTGCTGTTTATTGCCTGCGCCACGGCCAACCAGGTCGCGGCGTTCGACACCGCCTCGGCCAGGATCACGCATTGCATTGACGTGCCCGCATCGCCCTCCGGCCTGGCTCTCTCCAAGGATGGCGCCCGGCTTTATGTGACCTGCGCCGCCCCCGCCAGCACCATTTGCGTCATCGACCTGGCTCGCCGCCGCATCGTGGACCGAATCGCCGCCGGGCACACTGCCCTGGCCCCGGTGCTCAGCCCGGATGGGAAGACGCTCTATGTCTGCAATCGCTTCAACGACGACCTCTCAGTCATTGACCTGGCCGCCCGCCGGGAATTCAAGCGCATCCGGGTCGAGCGGGAGCCGGTCGCCGCCGCCATCACCCCGGACGGCAGATACCTGGTCGTCGCCAATCACCTCCACGCGGGGCCTGCGAATAACTGGCGGGTTCAAGCAGTCGTCAGCATCGTTGACACCCTCGCCGGAAACCTTGCCAAAAACATCCCTTTGGTCGAGGGCGCCGGCCTGTTGCGCGGGGTGGCCCTCTCGCCGGACGGCCGTTTTGCCGCCGTGACACACCTCCGGTCCATGTATTGGCGCTCCACGACCGCCGTCGAACTGGGGGCCATGAACGGCAATGCCTTGAGCGTCCTGGACATGAAACGCCTCGCATGGCTGGGTGTGGTCTTGCTCGACCAGACTGCTCGCGGCGCGGCCAATCCCTGGGCGGTCACCTGGACTCCCGACGGCAAGACCCTCATCGTGTCTCACGCCGGCACGCACGAGGTCAGCCTCCTGGATGCTCCCCTCGAGGCGGACCCCGCCAGCTTCTTAAGCCTCAGAATTGGTGATTACGCCCCGGATGGAGCCGCCATCCCGCCGCCCCCCAGCCACCCGGTCCGCCTGCGCAAACGTCTTTCGCTCCCCGGCCTCGGTCCCCGTGCCCTGGCCCTGGCCGGCACGCACCTTTACGTGGCGAATTACTTCTCCGACAGCCTCTGCCGAATCAACCTGGCCGCCGCGCAACCGACCGCTGAGCTGCTGCCCTTGGCACCCGCCCGCACCCCTTCCCTCCTCCGCACCGGCGAATTGTGGTTCAATGATGCGCGGCTCTGCGCCCAGGGCTGGCAGAGTTGCGCCAGTTGCCACGACGCGGACGGGCGGGCCGATGCCCTGAATTGGGACCTCCTCAACGACGGCCTTGGCAATCCCAATAACACCAAGAGCCTTATTTGGGCGCACCAAACCGGCCCGGCCATGGCCCTGGGGGTGCGCCCCAACGCGGAGGCGGCCGTCCGGGCGGGCCTTCGTCACATTCTGTTCACCGAACAGCCCGAGGAAGTGCCGGCCGCCATCGATGCCTGGCTCAAGTCGCTCCGGCCCCTCCCCAGCCCGCACCTGCTCAACGGCCATCTCTCCGCCGCCGCCCAGCGCGGCCAGCAACTCTTTATGAGCGCCAAAACCGGTTGTGCCCCCTGCCACCCGCCGCCCTTATTCACCGACCGCGCCTGCCACGACGTCGGCACCACCGCCACCTACCCCGCCATCTGGGGGGTGGCGGGAGCCGGGACAGACAAGCCCTCGGATCAATTCTACACCCCGGCCCTGGTGGAACTGTGGCGCTCGGCCCCTTATTTGCACGACGGCTCCGCCGCCACGTTGCGGGAGGTCCTCTCAGAGAATCGGAACGACCGGCACGGCCGCACCTCCCGGCTGACGAAACGGGAACTCGATGATTTGGTCGAGTATTTGTTGTCCCTCTGAGCATGGCGCGTTCACCCAACCTTGACCGCATTCTGAGGCAGTTCCACCTGGAATCTCTCCGGCTCAGGGGGACCTTTGTTCTCTTCGTTCCCTTCTGTTCAATCGAATGGTTACGGCTGCCTCCTAATCTTAATCCTAATCCTAATCTTAATTCTTAATCCTAATCTCAATCTGCGGCGCGCAGCCGTCCTTCTCTTCTGTTCAACTCAATCGCTACGCCTGCGGCCGCGCCGCACCGGCTTCTCCCACTCTTCTTCGTTTTCTTTGTTGGCTTCTGTTCAACTGAATGGTTACGGCTGCGCCGCGTGCGCAGCCTGGCGGCCACGCAGCTCGGCCAGGCCGGCCTCCAGTTCCGGCCGGGGGAGATTGCCCGCCGCCAGGCTGGCATCGCTTTGGCCCCGCAGCCGCTCGTAAAAAGCAATCCCGAAGTCCACCAGGCCGGCCTTGACCGGCTCCGCCTCAAGCATGGCGAAGAGGCAATCCTCGGCCTTGGCGAATTCGCCGATCAGTTCGTAGTGCTGCATCAGCCGGGCCTGGGTCTCCAGCGGCAGCGTCGTGCCTTGGAGGGCGGCGACCAAGACCTCGACGCGCGGCACAAAATCCGGGCATTCGAAGGCCTCGTAGCGGGCCAGGGTGCCGAGCAGCAAGTCCAGGCCCTTAACGTAGCACCTGCGGCTCTCGTCGGGTCGCTGCTGCGCGGCGGCCAGGTCCCCGGCCTCCTTGAGCAGCGCCGTCAGCATCAGCGTCTTCTCCCGCACCACTTGCGTCGGTTCGCCCTGGATCAGCCGCGCCAGCAACTCGCTCTCCGTCAGTTGCGCCACCGCCGCCGCCCCCGCCCCCGCCAGCCGTTGGAACGCTTCATCCACCGCCCCGCCCGCCTCCCGCCAAAGCTGGCCCCGCTTGAGCGCGTTGATCCTCGACAAGACCTGGATGAACTCCTCGATCATCCGCAAGATGTAATCACGCCGAATCATCCCGCTTAACCTCGGCGCGCCCGCGCCCTTTGGCAACCCAATTCGCGCTGCCCAGCAGCGCCGGGGCGCATCCCACCTCTGTCGCTCCCCCGCAGACTCACCCATTGGCGCGCTGACATTGCCCCGAAAATCGCCGCTGCCCAGACCTCTGAAATCTGAAATCTCAAATCTGAAATCTAAGCCCTGACATCGCCAGGCACGTCCAGACAGTACGCCCAATTCCACTTCACCCGCGCGCAGCGCGGCATCCTTCTGCCCCGGAGGGGCCGAAACATACCAGCCCAAGGTTGGCGCGCAGCCTGCCCTGGGTAACCGGCCCAAAGCGAGGCCCAACCGCAACGCGGTTGCGCAACAAAGCCTAGGGCAAGGCCCGTCCCGTCCCGCTCAGCGGGAGACGGGCCGCCGGCTAGTGGCGCGGGCGTCTCGCCCGCGAAGCTCCCATACGCCCCGAGCGCATGGGAGGGGGTCGGCGATTGGCTATTAGCTATCGGCTATTAGCTCATACGCCCCGAGCGCACTGGAGGGCCTCCGCCCGCGCTCGGGGGCAGTGTCAGGATTCGCCCCTGGACCCCATCCTGTCCATCCCGTTAATCCTGTCTTATGAACGCCCTTGGGGGCAGTGCCAGGCTGCGCCCCGGCCAATCCGCGCGTATATTCGTTGCCAAGCCGGCCAGGGCCGCTTACGATGGGCTTGACCGCTTAATCCATTCGACGCTATGAAAACAATACCTGTCACTCTTTTGCTGGTCTCCGCCTTGGCGACTGCCATCACCCAACTCCAGGCCCAAACCGCTCCCGGCAAGCCTCTGCCCGACAAACCAGACCGCCAGGGGTGGATCAAGCTCCTCGACGGCAAGACCTTGAGCGGGTGGACGGCCCCGGACCCCGGCCGCTGGGAAATGAAGGACGGCGTCCTCATCGGCCAGGGGCCGACCAGCCACTTATTCAGCCCGTACACCTACACCAACCTCGAATTCAAATCCGAGGTGCAGCTCAACCACAGCGGCAACAGCGGCATGTATATTCGCGCCGCCCTGGGCCCGGGTTGGCCCAAGGGCTACGAAGCCCAAGTGGAAAACACCAGCGCCGACCCGCAGCGGACCGGCAGCCTTTACAATTTCCATAAAGTGACCGAGCAACTCATCCCCGACGACACCTGGTGGACCCAGCACGTGATCGCCATCGGCAATCGCATCATCATCAAGATCAACGACAAGATCCTGACCGATTTCGTCGACGAGCAAAACACTTACGTCTCCGGCCATCTCGCCTTCCAACAACACAACGAGGGCAGCGTGGTGATGTTCCGCAACCCCGTGGTCAAGCGGTTGCCCAACGATGAAAAGGCCGCCTGGGCCATCGCCAGGAAAGACATGCCGGACATCAAGTAATCGCCCGAAAAGGAAAAGGCGTCAGTTCTTACAATTCAAAAGCAAATGTAGAAAAGTATAGACGCGACCCGGCTGCCCGAGGGAGCTGCCCGCGATCCGTCGGGTGGCCCTTCAGCTCCTCAACGCGGCAACGGAATGCCGCCGCGTTGGAGGGCCCCAGGAGGAGGCTAATCAACTGCCGCGCCTCTCATTCTATCGGGGAGCCGATGGCCGGGAGACACCGCATCGCGGACTCGGCCTTGCCGGTCGCCTGCGTGAAGGCGACAACGATCTCCCGCACGTATCGCCGGGCCAAGGTCAGCGCCCGGGCTAGTTCGGCGTAGTTCCCCGGCTCGCCGAAGGCCCGCTGATACATCTCGCACGCCCGGATGCAGAGCTCGAAGACTTCGGGGTAGCGGCGCAACTCCTCGAAGGCGTCAGCGACCTCGTGCTTGCTGTCCAGCAGGAACGTACGGAACGGCACCATCAGCGCTGCTCCGTGCTCGGCGGTGATTTGCACGTTGGTGAGCGTGGCCACGACGTTCTCCACGGCGCCCGGATTGCTGCCGGCATTCCTCCGGTTCCTCTCAATCACGCCCGCGACCTCCTTCGCCAAGTCGAAGAAGGATTGCTGCACCTCCGACACCACGCCCATTACTTTCTCCCCTTGAGCCTCAACCTGCTTCTGTTGGGTCAGGATTTGCCCCAGTGTGCTCCTCGCCGCAGTTAACGTCGCCCGCAGCCTACCGAAGCTCGCTCCCATCTCCGCGATATTTGTGGGCATAGCCTGCTCGATGCCGCGGGCCTCCTCCGCAAGCTGCCGCAGGCTCTGGACGTAATTCGTTACCTGCAGCGCTAGTGCTGGGACAGGCGGGGGTTCCCCTTTGCTGCGTGGTTCCACAGCTTGGCCCGATCCAGCCCCGGGCTGCGGGCGGCTCGGGGGCCGCCACTGAGCCCCGCCCGGCCCCGGCGGTGCCCCGGCCGTAGGCCGCGCCTCTCCTGTTTCCTGCCCTCGCCCGGCCATGGCGAACACCAACGCCAGTGCGACGACGAACAACTTGGTCCCGCTCAACACCAGCCTGCGCTGGCCTGAGCCCGTTGTTTTACTCGTTCTCATATGACCTAATCGTTTACGATTTTTGCCAGCCCGTGACCAAACGCGCCCTTGTCCGGGGCTGCTGCGGGGGGCGCGGAGGCAATCGCTTGCCTCGAAAGCGTAGATAGCGGAGGCCCCAGCTGGCTGCGCTGGCGCCAAAGCCCTCGCGACGCGAGGGCATGCGAAACCCGGGGAATTCGCCGGGCCCCATGGGCGGGTCCGCGCCCGATCCGGGTGGAGGGTTGTCGTTTTGGGTAGCGCTCACTGGGAGCCTCGTAGCCACTCAGGGGCCGGGGGGTGGCTCCCATCGCGGAGGGCCGTCCAAATCCGAGTCGGCGCAGATCCGATGCTGCGCCCTAATCACGCTCACGACCACAACGCGCGTCCGGTGAGGTGCCCGCCTTGGGGCAACCCAGCAAATTTCGGCGTTCCCATTCCGCACTCGGCAGAAACACACAACTCGGCCGGCAGCGGGCGGCGCCGGCTCAGCGTCGGCTTGCGGTTGTCCGCGTGCGCCCCCCCCCAAAATCTTCCAAGCGTTTCTTCACGTTACGGTTGGCGGTGCAGGACCATGTGCGCCAAAACGTCTCATTCAGCATATCGCCCTTCTGAACGGCCTGGTCGCGTGAGTCATAATGACCCACATCTCCTAACCCAGAACTGGATGCCGGCACCGGACCGCGGTCCCGGACATGGGAGATTATGGACATCTTTAACTTTGCTCTCAATTGAACGCGTTTCATACACATAAAACCGTAACATGTTATCTGGACATGTCAAGGGGGCCGCAACTTTTTTATTTTTTTGTTGAAGAAGGCCGGGCTTTGCGTGGATAATGGCAAGGCATTAACGTTTACGTTCTAGCGTCTTTGCAATGGCAGATTTGATGACAGCCGGGCGGCTCCTGAAAGCCGCGAGGATCGCAGCGGGACTAACCCAGCGCGAGCTCGCCGAAAAGCTGTACATGAAGTTTCAGAACCTTGGCGCTTGGGAACGAGGGTCCGAGAGGATTTCTGAGAAGAAGATCGCCGCGCTGAGACAGCTGTTGCCAGGTCTGGATATGCAGCAGCTTCAGACGGCCCTAGCATGGGACGCCGACTCGCTCGTTGCTGATGACTTGGAGGCCACACAGCAGATGATGCATCTAGTCGCTTACCAAACTGGCACAATCACCGTGCTCAGCGGGAAGGAGGCCGGCTTTTCAAATCAGTTGATGACTAATGCTGCGGTAACATTTCTTGAGAACCCAAAGAACAGCGTCGTTTTCATCATTGTGCCAAGATTCGAAGATGTCATCGATTGGTCAAGGGAGGCTGACCGGTTGGAAAAAATGTCTCCGGAAGTGGTGAGCTCAATGATACGGTTTTGGCCAAACACGTACGGAGGGCACCTCATCGATTTGCGCAACGAGCTCTCCGGGGGCAATGTTAAAGCGGAGGGACGGATTAGCTTCCTTTGTCTCAGACTGCCTGATGAACACCCACACACCACGGGTGTTTGTATAAGGCTTATGGCTTTAAGCAGGCTCCTGCACCCACTTGCCGTAACGATGCTTTTTGAACCTAATTCGAATTCGACTCCCCGGGCCGGTATTATTTACATCCGCACGGGTCTTCGAGGAATGGCCCAGAAAGGCGAGTATGCCTGGCTTCGATTGTCACCCGATTATCTGGCGCAGCTTGCTTCGGTGTTACAGGTGACTTTGAAGGCGACAGATCGCGCCAGGTTTTTCCGGGACGCTTTTGAGCCGGATGCCGATGCATGAGGAACCTTAATTCTTATGATTATGAACACTACAGCGACAGCTCCAGTCGGGAAAAAGCGGGCGGATGAGGATTACAAGGGAATCCTCGCCCGCATATATAACGAATCTGAGATTCACTTGCTCACGGCGGATTACGCCGACGGGCAGATAGTCAGCACCTTCCGATGGTTTACCCCAACCTGTTACAGGAGGGAACCAACTCATCTCACGCGCATTCAGATAGTAACCTATGTTGGCCAGCTCTCGTATCTGTTCGGCGCCTTGCTTGGGCGCCACGGGCTTCTCCCGATCTCCGAGGATGATTACCTTCGACGAATCGAATCTGACAAGGCCACGTTCATGGAACTAAAGTTGCGGTTTCGCCAGTTCATCAAACCCAACCCCAAAGTTGACATCAGAATCGCCTGCCGCCGCGGCGCTACAGGTGAACCTGTGGTAAAGCATCTCAACAAGCTGCTGGTTGCGCCATTTCTGTTTGAAATAGGGAATGGTGCCTGCACGGGAGAAAGTGAAGCGGTCCTAATCTTGGATTAGCATAGTGTGGCTTGCGCTCTTAATGGTCGCCGCGATGACTGTCGGGACATCTGTCTGGGCGGGCTTCCGCGCTTCCGCTGGCTCGTTCTGGATGAACTACCGGGCTACGCCGCTATGGATGTTGGCGATGAGCTGCGCCGCTACGCAAGTCGGGGCGGGAGCCATTATAGGGCTGGCATCTGCTACAGTTCAAAGCGGAACCGGTTTCGCCTTGGTGTCGTTGCTCTCAACGATTGGCGGCTTCCTTGTGATGGCGATGATCGGCCCCGAGCTCAAGGCATTCGGGGATGCTGCTCAGGCGACCACGATCGGAGATTTCCTGGGCGCACGCTTGGGAAGAGGATCGCAAGTCTCCGGCGGCTTGGTCGTGTCGCTCACGTACCTGTTTCTGGTCGCGGCGCAATTCGAAGCTTTTCGAGACATATTCGGTATAGTGACCACCGCGCCTTCTTGGGCTTTTCATATCGCTGCCGCATTTGTCATCATCTACACGGCGTGGTTGGGAATGCGCGGCGACATAGTTAGCGACGTGCTGGAGTTCGCTGTGAAATTCGTGGTGCTTATCGGGCTTGGCTTTTATTCCTTGACGACAAGGTTCGGCCTCGGAGCTATCGGGGTAGGTGTATCACACGAGATTCTGTCTCCCTTGAAGTTCGGTGGGTGGACGTTTGTAATACTAGGCTTCCTTTTCGGGGCGAGTGTCCCTTTGCTGCAACCCGAGATATGGTTCCGCGTCTACTCAAGCCGCAACACCAAAGATGCAAAACTGGTATTCGTGTGGGCTGCGTTGCTTGTGCTCCCGTTTTACGTATTCGCGCTGTCCCTGGGATTTTGCTCATCCCTGGCCGGGCCAATTTCAAAGAGCGCCGACCAACACGTTGTTAATACGCTTCTCACCAGCATGCCGCACTTCGGGGCCATGATCTGTTTTGCTGGACTTTCCGCAGTGATCCTCAGTTGCGTGAATTCGCTCATTTTAGCGGTCAGCTTTGCGATCCACCGGGACATCCTAGGGCGCAGCACGACAGAAAACTCCAGCCTGAAAAGCGTACGCCTGTTAACGATAATAGCCGGGGCCGCCGGTGTGATTATGGCAGACATGAGCAGGGATATCGTTCATTTACTCCTCAACTGCTTCTACGGGTTGCTTGTGCTCGGACCCGCGCTCTTAGGAGCTGCATTGCGAACCAGAACAAGTCCTCTTGCGGGCCCCATAAGCATTGTCGCCGGATACGCAACAACTTTAGCGGCCCTGGCGTCCATGCCAGGTCAGGCATTCCTGCCAGGGTTGATTGTTTCCGCGATCAGTTTTTACGGCATTACAGGAGCGTGGGCGCGGCATTCAAAAGCAAGGGGGAAGGCATGATGAGGTGTTTATTTGTCGCGTGCGTCGTTCTATTTCTGAGCCGTTGCTTCGTCCAAGGATGGAAGGACTTCAGGGGTCCTGTTCGAGCAGTCACCATTTTCAACAGAACGTTCCCCTCAGCGGACCTGATCGGCTCCCTGTGGGGACTCAGCGTGTTTGGGGGAAGTGTTCTTTTCGCTATAGAGAATCAAGCCCGATGGGCGTTAAGCTTGAGCTGGTGTTGCATCAGCCTCGGGAGCATTCTGGGCCTAGCGGGCATGATCACTTTGGGGTCGAATTACTCGAGGGACATCTGTCTTTTCAAGAGTCACCGACTGGTAAGAGACGGCATCTACTCCGTGGTAAGGCACCCAATCCGCGCGGGCATCATACTGGAGGCTGCCGGATTCTCGATGTTTTTTCCCGTCTGGCTCGCCCCGGTGATTCCGGTTGGGGTCGCTGTGCTCTTAATCAAGCGGTCTAAGTGCGAAGACGAAATACTGCGCAGGCACTTCGGCGCGACAGCGGCTGAATATCAAGAGAGCGTTCCAGCTTTCAACATCATTGAGGGCATAGTTCGTGCTCGCCCGGCCTGGCCCACCGCCTTCAGTAGAAAGCGCGGGGTCGCAGTAGAAAGCGTGGGGTCGCGTCTATACTTTTCTACATTTGCTTTCGAGTTCCGGGTATTTGCTGACGCAATTCGGAGCTCGTTCCACTGGCCGGCCGAGGCGGGCCAGCGCCTGGGCTACGGCCGCGTACCCCCCTGTCCCGGCTAACTGCCCAAGGTGGGCCAGCGCCAGCGGTCCAGCCCGGCCGCCAAGCTTGCGAAGGATTTCAGGCCGCTGATTATTCCTCAGCCGTCCGAATCCAACGCGCGCGGCCCCGGGACACGATGACCAAACGGTTGCGGAACTCGGTCTGCGCCCGGCCGGCCAACAGCGGCAGGAGCACCGCTGCGACCTCCCGCGCCGTTGGCGGGCAGGCCTTCACCCGGATGACGCCCCAATGTCTGGACAAGGGCAGCACCACCCAATCCCCGAAGTGTCCATCCAGCGTGACGAGCGTACGTTCCTCACGCACCGCGCGCTCGAGGACCAGCGCATCGTCCGCCCGCCCCTGGCCCACTTCCCAGGCCCGCACCACGTCGTGTCCCTCCGAGCGCAGCAGCCCCGCCAACTCCGACCGCAGACATTGGTCGAGGTAAAGGCGCACAAGGAATCAGGCCGCACCAGGAACGGCCAACTCGGTGTGCAGGATGGACTGCCGCGCGTAAGCCAAAGCCGCCTGAATGTCGGCTCGCGTCAGTTCCGGGTAGCCGCCCAGGATGGAATCCCACGACTCGCCCTCCGCCAGTTGCTCCAGAAGGGCGGCCACGGAAATCCGCGTGCCTTTGATGACCGGCTGCCCGCCACAAACGCGCGGGTCGATTTCAATGCGCTCGCTCATGCCTCAAAACCTAACCGCATCGCCTGAAAATGGCAAGCCGCGCAACTTTGCTCAAAATGCCCGTGCCCCCGGTCCCCTGGCGGAATCGGAATAGTCGCACCTACTTCTCCGCATTTGCTCTTCAATTGCGCCTACTTGCTGGCGCAATGCCGCAGTCCGTTCCATTGGCCGGCCGACGCGGGCCAGCGCCTGGGCTACCGCCGCATACCCAGTTCCCCCGGCCAGCCACCCAAGCTCAGCCAACCAGAGCCGCCCCGCCCTGCGCCCAAGCCATAACGCCGCACCCCATTGGCCCCATTGGCTGCATTGGCGACATTGGCCGCATCGGCACCATTGGCTGCATTGGCCAGGTGCATTGGCTACATTGGCTGCATTGGCCACATTGGCCATTTTGTCCAAAAAACTGGCCCGGCCACGGCCTAAAAGGAATGGCACAGCTCGGCACAACGCTCTGTCGCTCTCCTCGGCGCAGCCAAGCGCTTCCCTGGTCCCGCCTAGGCCTGCTCCCTGCAATAGCCGCACCCAAGCCGTCGAGGCCGAGGAGCATTCGCGAGCAACCCAAATCGCCCTCATGCGGAGACGCGCCGCAATACAAGAATTCCGCTCCATTATACTGGCCGGACGGCGCCGGGGGGAATAGATTGGAGGCCAGTATGCCTATGGATGAAGCCACGCCGCCGCCGTCCTGCGGCCAGCCCGGGCGCACAGCCGCGCTGACCTGCGCCAAGGCCGCCCAGATTCTTTGGGAGTGCGCCTGGGACGCCCTGGTACTGGCCTTTCTGGTCCAGGTCTTCGGCAGCGTCATGCTCGGACTCGTCGGCGGCATCTGGCGGGAGATGACCCCGTCCCTGCCGCCGGGGCTGGCCCGGAAGCCGCTGCCGGAGGCCGAGGCATCCTCGACCTGGGGCTTCTCGTTTTTCCATCAGCACCAGCTCGCCCTGCTCTTTGGCATTATCTTCGCCTGCGAGGGGGCCGCGCGGCTGGTTAGGTACTCGCGTAACGGAGAGCCAACGAACGGCGCCGGGTCTCTGCGCCGGGTTACCCGCCGCCTCGCCAGGCAATGGTTCCGGCTCGTGGTGCGCAATGCCTTCATCGTGTTTGTCACCGTGCTGGTGCTCCAGTTCGTGCAACAGTTCTCCCTTTCACAGTGGCTCTGGCACGCCCTCATCGATTTGTGCCGCCCCATGACTGACACCCTGGCCGCCCTCTTCCCGCGCGCCTTCGGCACGCTGGCGGGCCTGGTTGGGTGGTTCAATGAGAACCAGCTCAAGCTCACCTTCTGGTTGCTCTACAGCGCCGCCATTTGCGATGACCTCGGCCTGCCCAATTACAAGGCGCTGGCCCGCTACCTCTGGCGCCGCCTTTTCAGGCGCTACGCCCCCGCTCGCTCGACGGCCCCCCCACGGCTCAGCGGCCCGAATTGACGCCATTGGCAAGTCACGGCGGTTGGCCCTCTGCCCCGAGGCCTAAGCCTTGGCACGGCGCCCCGCCGATGGGCCTGGCTGCAAGCCGAGCCCGAATCCAAGACCCAGCTTCCTCAGGCCAAAGCTCAAGTCTTGGCCCGCCCTTGACGTTGCAATTGGTAGAGGTAGCGGATGACCTTGGCCGAGATGGTGGGCGGGCCGGCTTGCCGTTCCCTGGCGGTGGCCGCCTTCTCGGCGCGGATCTGGGCCAACTCCCCGGCGTCGAGCCAGTAGCCGGCGCAATTCGGGCACTCGTCCACCTCCACGCGGCGCTTGGCGCTGAAAAAGTGGCGATGGAGCTTGATGCCCGGGCAGCGCGGGCACTCGCGCTTGCGGGTCGCGTCCACGACCACCCGCTCGTCGCGCTGGATCTGGAGCAGAGCCTCCCCGGCCGCCTCGTTCTCCTCATCCACGCGCCCTAATTCGAAAGCGTCGAACCAAATCCCCCCGCAGCCGCCCTGGCAGACATCCACAAACAGGCTGCCGACTTGGAGCTCGGTCAATTCATGGAAACATGCTGGACATTTCATAGACCGGATTTGCACCTCAATATACCGGCTTTCACCCCCGCGTCCAGTTCGGTCCCCAGGAAGCGGAGAACATCGTCGGCGGGTTCTCACGGAAGGCTCCGCCCAGCCGAACTCATACCGTGCTGGTGTCCTTGCTCGGCCGCATGGCCGAGCAGTGCCGAAGTAGTGGGCGGGTAGTGCCCGAGCACTCAAAACGTCCACTACCCATCCCTGCCCATTCACTACTCGTTCACTGAAGAATTCACTGAATCGGCGGGCCGGAGTTTGGGTTTGCGCCCCTGCCGTTTGAGCACGGCGAGTTGATGGCGGAGCGCCAGATTCTCAAGCGCGAGCCGGGAATGGGATTGAAAGCCGGAGAGCAGGGACCGCAAAAGCGCCCCAATGACCTCGAGCATATCGAAGCCAACTTTGGCCGACGACATTCAAAATCAACGTTCTCGAAGGATTATGGAGTTTTCGCTGCCCACGGCGGCTCGGCGAGGTTGAGATAAGCCTCAGGTTTTGGCTCCAACCGCCGATATGGAACGTGGTAAGCAGGGTCTGCAGTCGGCGCTGCGCGGAAAACAGCGGCCGCGCAAGACCGCGTGGTTATGCCAAAAACGAACGGTTTTGAGACTTGGAACGCCCCGCGCAATGGCGGCCGCAACGGGGGCTCCGCGCCTCTCCAGGAGCGGGCGCGGAAGGTCAAGAACAAGACTTACAAGAAGGAGTTAAAACGCCTGCAGATCGAGCTGGTGAAACTCCAGGAATGGATCAAGCACAAAGGCCTCAAAGTCGTAGTCCTGTTCGAGGGCCGCGATGCTGCCGGCAAGGGCGGCACGATCAAACGGATCAGCCAGAGAATGAACCCGCGCATCTGCCGCGTGGTCGCCCTCGGCACCCCTACCGAACGCGAAAAGACCCAGTGGTACTTCCAGCGTTACGCCGCCCATCTTCCTGCCGCCGGAGAGATGGTGCTGTTGGACCGCAGTTGGTACAACCGAGCCGGGGTCGAACACGTGATGGGCTTCTGCACGGACGCGGAATACGAGGAGTTCCTCCATTCCTGCCCCGAGTTCGAGCGGATGCTGGTTCGCTCCGGAATCATCCTCATTAAGTACTGGTTCTCGGTCAGCAACGAAGAGCAGGAGGAACGTTTCCAGGCTCGCATCCAAGACCCCACCAAACGCTGGAAGCTCAGCCCGATGGACCTCGAATCCCGCCGCCGCTGGCAGGACTACTCGCGGGCAAAGGATACGATGATGGCCCACACGGATATCAAACAATCACCCTGGTACGTGGTCGATGCCGACAACAAAAGACGAGCCCGTCTCAATTGCATTCGCCATCTGCTGGATCAGATTCCTTACGAGGACCTGACTCCGAAACCGGTCAAGCTGCCGGCTCGTCCTCTCAATAACGGGTACATTCGCCCGCCCATCAGTGATCAGACGTTCGTGGCGGATTTTGATCGCTGACGAGGGAACTGTCCGCGGACGCCGATCGTTACGCCGTAGTGTCCATAAACTCGAACGTGCCCAACACGAAGTGGTTGAGCAATCGGGGAGCACATCGACTCGGTTGAGGCGAAAGCTCAGCTTCCAAGGCGCGCGTGAAGCTGATTTGCTCCATGCCGATTCTCAAGGTTTGAACAGGAACTTCTGCGCTCCCTCCAGGCCGTCGGTGTTGATGAGCTCCACGTCGTTTGCCAGCAGCTCGCCCCAGAACACCCCCTGGTCGGGCGCGCCCCGGAAACGCACGCGCCGGCCCGGCGAGTTTTTTGGCAAAAATGGCCAATGTGGCCAATGCAGCCAATGTAGGCAATGCAGGCGGGCAAGGCAGCCAATGCGGCCAGTTTGGCCGATGTGGCTAATCCAGCCAATGCGGCCAATGGGGTTGTCCGCCAGGTTGTGGTCCCGGCGCGGCGGGACGCCGCCGTGCTTCTCTGGCCTGTTTTACTTGCTGCTAATTCCCTTTGTTTAGACGCGTCGGGAAGAGGGGTCTGGACGGCAACGGCAAGGCGGGAAAACGCTTCCCAGATAATTGAGGCACCACGGCGGCCGTCCCTGACGGCGGTGAGGAAAATCGCCCCGCTTTCCCTCAGCTACGCTGGCAGCGCTCTGAGGCCCGAGAGGAGGCCTCTGCTGCGCGTGGTCAATCTTGATGCCGCTCAAAGCATAGGCGGCGCGGCGCGTCCTGCTCCAGCGAGGCAGCCGCGCCCATTTCGACAAAAAGCACGGCACGGGCCGTTACTATTTCGGGTTTTTGCTTCTGTAGGGGATGACGGCAGGGTGTGCCCGCCCGTGAAAACTGGGGCCTCCAGACAGCGCCGAAGTCCGAAGCGACGTCGGCCTGCGGTCGAGGCCCCGGCGGCGTGGGGCACCGGATGGCCGCCAAACCAACAACAGATAGGTAGAAACATATGAAGAACTATGGAACAAGTCGGTCACCCACCAGAACCCAGAGGTCGGTTCTCTTGACAATCGTAGCGGCAGCGCTGCTTTCCTGGGCACTGCCCGCCAGCGGAGGAGGAAGAACAACGTGTCAGGAGACGGTCATTCCGCTCGGAGTCCTCGATCCTGGTGTGCCCACCCAGCACCGTGGGTTCACGTGCATCCGAGGTATGCGTTTGCTGCAGATGGAGTTGTCGGCTGAGCCATTGTTACAGGCGCGTGCCACGGTGACGATGGACCTTCGCGTGGACGCTAAGGGCGATTTCGTCGCCCACGGAATTGTGATCAAGGAGGTCGGCACCTGGGATCTGACCACCGATCCTCAGAATCCCAAGTTCACCCCCACCGGAGGTGTCTGGGAGGGGACCGTCGATGCCCAGGGCACAGGATTCCCCACCGCGCCCGTTAGTGTCGCCCATGGAACACTCTACGGCACGCGTGGCGAGGTCGGGGGCATGCAATACAGTTTCCATGGCGGAGGGCCAGCCTCACTCTATGCGGTGCAATTGTTGCCTCCGCGCACCCCGGACCAGGAGTTCGACCTGGTCTTGCCGGGGATTGAGATCCGCCCAGGTGTCGCCATGGATATTCACGCCAAGGTTTTCGTCAACGGAGAGCATCAAAGTGAAGGTGAAACGGTGCTCGCCGTTCATGCGATGCTGTGCAGCGCGAGCACTTGGAAACCGCTGGCGACAGCCCTTTTCACCGACAACCCGGCCGGTCGCAAGGTGAGTCGGGTCGTGGCTTTGAACCTCCCGGGGCCAGACCGCAGCGGCTTGCCTGATCCGGCCCTCCTGCCGGTCGATCAGATCAACCTCGATGATTACGTGGGGGCCTTGCTGGGTGCCCTGGAGGCGCTGCAGGCAAAGAAGATCCGACCTGAAACACTGCTGGGCCACAGCCTGGGAGGAGGCGTCATCCAGTTGGCTCAACAACGGCTGATTCGGCAAGGCACATCTCTCCGCGACCAATATCACATCAAGAATGTGGTCCTGTTGGCGTCCGGAGCCCGTCTTCCCAATCCGGGGCCAAGTATCTGGTGGTACTACATCGAACTCTTCCCTCCCAACGCGCCCTTCTTTGGGACTACCGATGCAGGCTGGCAAGGCATCTGCGCGAACACATCCGGCGTGCTCGTCACGGCCACGCCGAGCGTGGCCGAGATAACGGCCAACCACTACAACGCTGCCGAACCGATGTCCGTGGTCAAGGACTCCAGCGGCTATCCTCCTTACGTGGCACCCGCCGTCGACCCGGGAATTTTCGCCCCTCGGTATCGAACGACCTTCCAGGCCGTGAGTTACGAGCAGGATCCGTTTGGGGGCGATACGGCGGACGCCGAGGCCGCGTATGAATACCTGACCGGGGACGCACACTTGACTCACTTCGCCGTGCTTCCAGGGTCCGATACGTGTCACGCGCTGCACGTCGTCCAACCATGGCGCGTGCTGGAGTCCGTCGCCGATAAAATCACCCTCCCGTAATTTGAGAAAACCGCCACGGTCTGGCGAGGGCGAAACCAGTCGGAGTCTGACGCAAAAGGCTGTGCGGACCCCGACTGGGCCAGGCGCCGGCGAAGCAAGGCGGTTCATCCTGGCGTTGAAACCACCCGGCGCGGCGCGGACCGCTCCGGCCGCGGCGCCGGGCCGTTCGTCAAAAAACACCGCGCCGACCGTTACTTTTTCAGGTTTTTGCTTCTGTAGAGGATGTGGGCTGGGTGTGCCTGCCCGTGAAAGCGGGGCCACCCGACAGGGCGGAAGCCAGAAGCGAAGCCGGCCGGCGGGCGAAGCCCCGGCGGCGTGGGGCACGGACTGGCCGCCATAAGCCAAACTAAGCACTTGAGAGTACGTCAACAAAGGGTCGTGCCCGACACAACCGGATAGGAAAACCATGCAAACAAAAATCAAGCTCCTTACGGCCGGGCTCTTCCTGGCCGCCATCGGGGCCGGCCTCGGCCAGCCCGTCATCACCCAACAGCCGCAATCGTGCACCAACTGCGTCGGCACGACCGCGACCTTCACGGTCCTGGCCACCGGCACCGAGCCGCTGGCGTACCAGTGGCAGATATACGCGATGGACCTGACCAACTGCACCGACGCCACCCTGGTCCTGACCAACGTGCAGACCAGCGACGCCGGCGACTACCGTGTGGTCGTCGCGGATGCCACGGGCACAACAAACAGCGACGTGGCGAGCCTGACGGTCATGGTGCCGCCGGGAATCACCCGAATCACGAACAACAACCCCTTGGTGCCTGTCGGCGCTACCGTGACGATGCAGGTCTGGGTTACAGGAACGGCGCCATTTTTCATCCAATGGTGCCAGAACGGCCTGCCGCTGGCCGGGAAAAACAGTGCGCTTCTCACCCTGGCCAACGTGCAACCTACCAACGCCGGTCTCTATACAGTAGTCGTGACTAACTACGTCGGCTCGGTGACCAGCAGCCCGGTGCGGCTGGAGGTGTCACAGGCTCCGGTGATCGCCTACACGGCTGCACTCCAGCACAGGGCCGTTTTCGTGGGGGCCGCCACTTCGTTCGCGGTGACGAGCTCTGGCGGTCAGCCACAATCTTTTCAATGGCGGCTGGACGGTAGCGAGTTGCTGGACAAGACGAACAAGACTCTCAGTTTGGCCGCCGTCCAACCCGCCGATGAGGGCGACTACACGGTGGTGATCACCAATGCCTGGGGCGCGGTCACCAGCGAGCCGGCCCGGCTCTGGGTGGTGCCGCCGGTCAGCTCGTTCATCCGCGGCAACTTCACGAACGCGGCCGGTCGCGGCCTGCCGTACTTCTACTGGGTGCCGACCAACTATGTCCCCACTCGGAGCTACCCCCTCTTCTGTGGGTTCCACGGCTCAGGTGACGACGTGAGCGTTTTCCTCTCAAGATCAACGCCCGAAAGGCTCCTCCTTGCCTCTTACAAACTACAGGCAATGGACCCAGTGATTTTTGTGTCTCCCACCCGCTGGTCGGCAGGCGAAGACTGGACCGACCAGTACCTCCAGCTCACGTCGGGGCTACTGGATCGGCTGATGTCCCAATTCAACATCGACACCAACCGAGTGTACGTCGACGGATATTCGCAGGGCGTCCATGCGGCGTGGGACCTGATGGGAATGCGGCCCGGTTTCTTCGCCGCTGCAGATGTTGGAGCTGGCTGGATGGGAAACGCCCTGCCCGCCGCCATCAAAAATGTGCCGCTGTGGGTTGCTTGCGCCGCAGATGACGAGGTGGTGGGCGTGAGCGACTCACGCGCCTTGGTGACCGCACTCCGCCGAGCGGGAGGAAATCCCATTTACACCGAATACAGCACCGGCGGACACCTCGGCGGCATACTCATGCACGTGCGGACGCCGGCCACGATCGACCGGTTTCTGGCGCAGCGGCGCGGCGTGGCCTCGACCAATGAGCCGCTCCTTTCGATCACCAGTCCGACCCAGACCGCAGTCTATGCCACGGGTGCGACAAGCCTCAATCTCGCCGGGTCCGCCGCTGCCTTGGGACAGCCAGTAACTTCGGTGACTTGGACCAACCTCGCCAACGGCGCCAAGGGCAACGCCTCCGGCACCAACGCCTGGAGCGCGACCGGCATTCGGCTCCCGGCGAACAGAACCAATCTCGTCATCGTGACCGCGACCACGACCAGTTGGGCGCCGGCCTACGGCGGCAACACGACCTTCAACGACACGCTCACCGTCCTCCAGTCGCCGCTCGGGGCCACGCTGACGTTGCAGGGCACGAGCGCCGTCCTGAACTGGGCTGGCGGCGGACCGCCCTACCGCGTGCAGCGAGCGACCGACCTGGTTGCGGGCGACTGGACCGACCTCCTGACCAACGCCGTGCCGCCCGTGCCGCTGGCCCTGGAAGGCAACGCCGCCTTCTATCGCATCATTGGACAATGAGCGGGCAGCTCGATGAACTAACAGAAGGCAACGAAGGAAACAAAGGGCGGACGCACTCTTCGTTCCCTTCGTTTGCTTCTGTGCACTCGGCTCGGCCGCGTGGGCTTGGCCAGTCGCAGCTTCTGTCGCGCTTTGTCCCTCCTTGCGGCCATCGCGAAACCCTCAACCGAAAAGGCAAAACCATGAAAGCCAAGCCAAACCGCAGTTCGATGTTCAGTGTTCAGTGTTGGATGTTCGATTTGGTCCTGACTCCGCTTCTGTTTTTGGCCACCATCGGCGCTGGCTTCGGCCAGCCCGCCGTCACTCCAGTGCCCCGTCCGGCTCGGCTCCTTTCGCATCGTCGTCGGAGCGCGCTTGGCCAAGCTGCGGCGTCGGTGCCGTGCGGCCGTTGCGAGCCTGGCTGTGAGGCGGACGAGGTCCTTCTGCTCAGCGGCTTGATGGCGCAGGATTCGCCGGCGGGTTGGTCAGAATCGTGAGCGTAAGGTTCGTCGGCCCGAAAGCGTTTTCCGGCGGCGGCATCGGCGGCAACTGCCAATCAAGTTTCATCGTCGCCAAGTGGCGGCGGATGGCGCGCAGGTCCCATACCAGCAGGAACCGTCCATCCTCCGTTGCGGTGGCGAGTTGGCCCCCGTCACGGGAAAAACAGAGCGGCTTGCCGGTGTCGAGGGTGGCGAGTTCATGCCCGTCGGAGACAGCGATCAACCGCAGACCGCTGTTGCGGCCGATGAGGAGCGCCGCCAAGAGTCCGTCGGGTGAAAACCCCATGCTCCCGAACATATCGCCGGCGCCCTCCCTGGGAACGGCCAGACCGGTGTCCCACGACGCGACCCTCCAAAAGCGATATTCCTCCGCATTGCCGGTCAGCAGCCATCGTCCATCCGGGCTGAAGGCGCAACCGGCGTTTCCCGGGACGGGCAATTCCTTGATGGGCTGCCCCGTTTGCGTCTCCCAGACCATGACGCCCGTTCCCTTCCAAGTGCCGGTGGCGAACCATTGGCCATCGGGACTGATCGATATGAAACCAGCCATGGGATGCCCCATGAGCCGCCGAGGTTGGTCGGGCCGCCTGAAGTCCAACACCAAAGCGTCGGCATTTCCCGCGCGCGTCGCGATCAAACTGTGGCCGTCGGGCGTAAGGCAGCTCTGCTCCGTGCTTTGCCTCCAGAGTTGGGCCGCTGGCCCGAGCCGCACCTCAGCGCCGGGCCGACTCCAGGCGATCGGCCACCGCTGAAGGCCAGACCAGCCACCGATGATGAGGCTTCGGCCATCGGGGTGGAGGATCACTGAACGACATTCGTTCACCGGCAGGAAGCCGAGCAGTTGATTCGCTTCCACACTCCAAAGCCGGACGCCGTCGCCGCTGGCGGTCAGAAGCAGGCGTCCATCCGGAGTGAACTGGGCCGACCACAACACCCCGGCCGGCCCGAGGCGACGGCACTCCCGCGCGGCATCGACTTCCCAAATCCCCGCTTCCTTGTGGCTCACGGTGAAGCCCAGGGCCCGATCATCGGGAGCGAAGTTCATCGGGAGGCTCTGCCCGGGCAGGCTGACCAGCAGTCGGCCCGCCTTGGGATCCCACAAGCGCGTCATGCCGTCCCAGCCATAGGAGGCCAGCAGGTCGCCGCCCTGATTGAACATCACCCCCCAGGCGGGGCTGGTGTGGCCTTCCAAAGCCGTGGGCCGCCGGTCGGCGTGGCGCATGTCCCACAAGTAAACTCGCAGGTCGCTGCAAACGGCCAGGCAGCTCCCATCTCGACTCCACGCGATCCCGCGCACGCGACCCGGATGGGCGAGTTCTCGTGCGATCGCTTGCGGCTCCAGCTCAAGAACCCGCACCGTCTGCCCTGCCGGGCTGGACACGGCCAGGCGCCGGCCCCCCGGATCGAAGCGCACGTCACCGATGTGTTGAGGCAGGGCGATGGTTCGGACCTCTTGGCGCAGCGCCGGGTCGTAAAAATGGATGACGGCATTCGTTTCACTCTTTTGGACGGCGGCGAGTTGACGGCTGTCTGGGCTAAAAGCGAGGTTGCCGAGTGCCAGCGGCTGCGACAGCACCAGGTCCCGGCGTGCCAGGTTCCAGATCAGGAGTAGGTTGGTCTCCGCGCCAAGGCAACGTTCGGCGAGCCACTGGCCATCAGGACTGAACAGGGCGTAGGCGGCTTCAGGCTTTGCCGGCCCCGCCAAAACGAACAGCTCGCGGTCGTCGTTGGCTTGGCAGACGCGGATGGTGCCGTCCTCGTCAATCCGGGCGTAGCGTTCGAAGCGCGCGTCGAAGACGAGCGAATCGCCCATCGCCAGAGGCTTGCCGAGTTTGATTTGTCTTTGCACCTGCGCGTCCGGCAGCGCGAGGCAGGCGATGGCCTCGTTGCGCAACTTGGGCGAGGGCCGGATGGCGGCGGCGTTGCTGAGCGCCACGAGGCTGTCGAACCGGCGTCCGGGCTGGCCACTCCAGCGGTTGGCACGGGCTTGGGCGAGATAGGAGCCCCAGAGCTTCTCGAGGGCGTCGCGCCGCGCCAGTTCGGCCCACCGCCATTCCGTGAGCACGCCCGCCGCTCCCGCCAGTGTCACCACCACCAGCGCCGCGATCAGGCCCGCGCGCACCGGCCGCCGCCGGCACCAGCGCCAGACCTTCTCAAAGAGATTCACCGGCCGTGCTTCTATCGGCTTGCGGCTCAGAAACCGGCCCAGTTCCTCGGCCACCGCTTGGGCGCTGGCGTAGCGCCGCGAGGGCTCCTTCTCCAAGCACTTGAGGCAGATGGTCTCCAGGTCGCGGGGCACACTGGCGTTGAGCAGCCGCGGCGATACCGGTTCCTGCTCCAATACTTGCGCCAGGGTCGTCTCCAGCGTCTCGCCCACAAACGGCGGACGCGCGGTGAGCAGGTAGTAAAGGATCGCGCCCAGGCCATACACGTCGCTGCGGACGCCCACGGTGCCGTGCCGGGCCGAGGCCTGCTCCGGCGGCATGAAACGCGGCGAACCAAAGACCTGGCCCGTCAGCGTGAGCGTCGAGTCGCCGGTCAGCCGGCGGGCCAGGCCGAAGTCGGTGACGCGCGGCTCGCCGGCTTCGTCCAAGATCACGTTGGACGGTTTGAGGTCGCGATGCAGGATGCCGCGCTGGTGCGCGTAGTGGAGCGCCTCGGCGGTCTGCTGCAGGATTTGGGCGGCGCGGGTGGAGGGCAGCGGCCCCTCGCGCACGGCCTCGGCCAGGTTCCGGCCCTCGATGTAGTCCATCGAGAAATAGTGCTGGCCCTCGCATTCGCCGGTTTCATGGATGGCGACGATGTGCGGGTGATGCAGATTGGCGGCGGCTTCCGCCTCGGCCCGGAAGCGCAAGACCATCTCCGGGCTGCCCACGCGCCCGGGCTGGATCATCTTGACGGCGACGATGCGGTTGAGCCTGAGCTGGCGGGCTTTATAGACCACGCCCATGCCGCCCTCGGCGATTTTCTCCAGCAACTCGTAGTCGCCAAACCGGCCGGGGGTGACGAGTGGGGAGTGAGGAGTGACGGGTGAATCTGCGGGGCGATCCGAAGCGATTTCTCCGTGACAGGCGGGCGGCTGGAGGGCCTGGGCCAGCAGACACGCGGGGCAGAGCCCACCGGGCGCTCGCGGTGGGAGCGCTCTGCCACATCGGTCACACAGTCGCGTCGCGCTCATGGACGCTGATCGGTTTCGTCACACTCTACCACTACCGTACAGAAGCAAAAACGGCGGAAAGTAACGGGCCGGCTCGCAGTCGCGGCTTCAGCCGGTCGAACTTCTGTCGTCACCAAACGGCGCGGCGGAGGTTTCGCGCCTTGCCCGTGCGCCAACCCGCCGCTTGAAGGCGGGACTACGAACTGCTCAGGATGCTGAACAGGTGGCGGATTTCGTCCTCGACTTCCTCCGGGCTGGTAACTGTCTGGGCGATCTCTTCGCGGAGCAAGCGTTGGTAGCGATGGCGCAGGCGCTGCACTCTCATCTTTAGCGCCGCTTCCGTCACCCCGAACTGCGCCGCCAGGTCGGGGTACGACTGGCCTCCGTCTTCGCCGATGAGGAATCCTTTGAGCGCCGCGAAGGAATCGCCCTTGCCCGCGCTTTCGGAATCGTGTTCCAGGCGCTGCATGACCCGTTCGAGCAGCACACAGGCCCAGCGCTGTTCGTAGAGCTTCTCGGGGGTCAGGTCGGAAGCGAGGTCCTCCCCATACCAGCGCTCGGCTTGGCCGGTGTCGAGGGACAGAAAGTGCGCCTGCCCGCCGCGTTTTTGGCTCCGGGCCTTGTCCCACTCGTTGGCCAGGAAGTGATTCAAGGCTCCGAGCAGGAACGACCGGAAGCGGCCCTTGGCACGGTCCACCTGGTGCAGGAAGTCCTTTTCAAGAAAGCGGACGAAGAAGCTCTGGAGGAGGTCCTCAGCGTCGTGCGCGCTGCGGCCCTGTCGGCGCACGTAGGCGTAAAGCGGATACCAGTAGGCGCGGCACAACTCCTCAAGGGCCGCGGCGGCTTGCGGCGATGCCGGTTCGCGGGCGGCGAGCACCACGCTCCAATGGGTCGTAGCAAAAGTGGACGTTCCGACATTCATCGGCGCGACTCCTGCCAGGAGAAGCCAGCGTGCAGCCTATCCCTGCCAAGACCAGCGTCAAGCCCGTTCTACAGGCAGGTTCACCGCAGCGACTGTAGCTTTATAGGGAAGTCAGCCGATGGCTAAGAGCCGAGCGCCGACGGGCTGGGGCGTGGGAAAGCGGCAGCCCCCATCACTCGTTGATTGTAGCACGTCACGCCCGGCCGGCGGTTTCGAGGTATCTTTTGCGCCATTCCGCCCGGGAGAGTTTGCCGCGTTCATTGGTCCCGAGGGATGCCACAAACCACCATTGGCGGGGCACCTGCCAGGCCGGCAAGCTCGCCATCAGGAACTGCCTCAGCGTTTCGCTGGTCACGTCCGTCCTCACCGCCAGGCAGGCCACGATGCTCTCGCCGCGCTCGGCCTCGGCGCTGGGCACGCCGAACACCAGGCATTCGCGCACCCGCGGGTGGGCGGCCAAAGCCCGCTCGATCGTCTCCGGCGGCACCTTGCGCCCGGCGACGTTGATCTGGTCGCTCGCCCGGCCACGCAGATAGATCAGCCCGAAGCAGATCTCGGCCAGGTCGCTGGTGTGAAACACGCCTCCGCGCAGAGTGGCGGCCGCCTCCGGCCAGTAGGTCTCGGCCACCGCCCCGCTGCGCACTTCCAGGCAACCCTCTGCGGTGACAGACACTGCCACGTTCCGCAGCGGCGAACCGACACACGCGCCGTCCAGGCGCGGCCCGGCCGTGGCGTCGTAGGCGATGCCCCCGCACTCGGTGCTGCCGTAAAAGTTGTGGATTTTCAGCCCGCGCATCGCAAAGACGTTCTGCTCCAAGGCCAGCGGGAGGGGCGCGCCGGCCGAAATCCCCAGCCGCACCTGGGCCGGGATGGCATCGGCCGCCTGCCAGGTACGCCAGAGGGCGGGCACGGCGGCCAAAGTGAGCGCGCGGGCGCTGGCGGCGGCGCGCCGCACCGCCTCGGGCAGCGCCGCCCCCACCAGGACCAGCGGAATCCCGTGGAGCAGCAGCGGCAAGACCAGGTTCGAAAAGCCGTAGGAGTGGGCCAGGGAGATCACCCCCAGGTTCGGCCAGTCGGCGCGCAGACCCATGGTGGTGACGATGTTCTGAGCGTCGGCCAGCAGTTGCGCCGCCGTGAACGCAACCAGCCTGGGCTCGCCGGTGGTCGCGGAAGTCGTTTTCAGGTGCACGACGCCCGCCGGCAAATCGCCGGCCAGGACTGGCGCCGCTTGGTCGGGTTCCAGGGGACAGACCACCTGGTTCGCACGCCACGCGCGCAGCACCGTGAAGATAAACTCAGCGGAAACTCCGCGCGGAAAGGCCACCGGCCCTGGGCTGGCGGCCCCGGCCTCCCCGGCGGAGGCCAGTTCACAAAACGTCCACCGCCGGCCCGTGGTCAAATCGGTCAAGGCGATTTGGTCCCGGCCGGCGCGCGCAATTTGCTGCCATCGCTCGTAGAGCATTGCCATTTTGAAATTGGTAAGGCATGAGCCGCTGGCCGTCATTGGGCTTGGCCTTTGGCGTCCGGTCTGGGGTTTGGGGTTTCCGGGGCCGGCCCGGCTTCCAGCTTTTTGCGCACGTCTTCATTGGGCTCCAGCGCCAGCGATTTGCGCCAGGCCTCACGGGCCTTGTCCGGCTGTCTGAGGGTGGCGTAAATGTCGCCGAGGTGGTCGAAGACGGCGGGGTCGGGTTCCTCGAGCAACTGGCAGGCCCGGAGCAGGTAATCCAGGGCCTGTTCGGGCTGGTGGAGTTTGAACAGGACCCAGCCCAGGCTGTCAAGGTAGGCGGCGTTTTTGGGTTCGGCCTTGAGGGCCTTCTCGATGAGCTGGCGGGCCTGGTCGAGTTTCATGTCGTGCTCGGCCCACATGTAGCCAAGGTAATTGAGCGCCTCGGCAAAGTCCGGGGCGAGCTGGAGGCATTTTTCAAAGTGTTTTTCGGCTTGGGCATAATCGCCCTTGCGCTCGTAGGCGGCGCCGAGCTGGAAAAAGAAGTATTGATTGAGCCGCTTGGGTTCCGTCACCTGGGCGATGACTTCGGCCCTGGTGAAGTGTTCCAGGGCGCGCGTGTAGTCTTTGTCGCGGCTGTAAGCCAGGGCGGTCAGGAACTCGAGCACGAAATTCTGCGAGTTGCGCGCGAACTTCTGGCGGGCCTGCTCGAGTGTGGCCAGGGCCTGGCGGGTCTGTTTGAGGTCCAACTGCGCGCTGGCCAGGTCATAATAGGCCTGTTCGAAGCCCGGGCTGAGCAAGATGGTCTTGCTGAAGTACTCAGCGGCCTGGGCCCATTGCTTGGCGTCAAAGGCGATGGTCCCCAGGTAATAGTAGGCCGCCGGATTGGCTGGGTCGTCGTCGACCATGGCCTGGAGTTGCTCGACGGCGTGCTGGCGGTCGGAGGTGCGCAAGTAGATGTCGGTGAGCTTGGCGTGGACGCGCTCACGGAAGAGCGACGCCTCGGGCAGCCGGTTGAGCAAATCCAGGTAGAGTTGGGCCGCCCGCGGAGTATCGCCGAGGAGGTTGAAGCTGTCCGCCAGCATCAAGCGCAAGGCGGGCGCCTGGGGGTTCAGCCCGGCCACGCGCTGCAAGACCTCCAGCGCGTGGCTATGGGCCTTGTCCTTGTGCGCCGGCACTTGCACGGCCAGGTTCAGATACAACTCGCCCAGGCCCATCAGAAACTCCGGGTCGGCCGAGGGCTGCCGCGCCGCCTCATCCAAGACCTTGAGGGCCTCCTGGGGTTGCTTGCCTTGCAGATAGGTCAGGCAGAGGTTCCGATAGCCCGCCAGCAGCCCCGGCGCCTTCTTGATCGCCTTGCGGTTGGCGGCCACGGACTGCTCGGTCTTGCCCAGTTCCGCATAGATGAGGCCCAGCCGGGCAAAGATCGCGCCGGACGCGCTGGGCTGAGCGGCGGCGCGGCTTGCCACTTCGAGCGCCTTATCGAATTGCTTCCTCTGCAAGAACCGCCGGGAGATGTCGAGCGCCAGCGTTTCGTTGGCGGGGTCCATCCGCGCGGCCTGGTAGTACTCCTCCAGGGCGGCGGCGGTCTCACCCTTCATCTCCTGAACCACCCCGGCCCCGTAATGGGCATGGGCCTGGACCGCCTTTTCCAAGGGCAACTCCCCAGCCTCGGCCCGCGGCGGGGGAGCGGCCTTGCTGGCCGGCCGGGCGGCCTGACGCCGCGCCGCGGCTGAGCCGCAGCCGCTCACCAGCCCACTGCCCAAGACCAGGACCAACCCCCAATGCCCATGACGATTCACCATATTGAGTCGCAACCTCCCGTCCAACCCTTGAGCGGGTCGCGCCGACACAACCGCTTGTCAACCCCGGCCAGCGGGGGGATTACCTCTGCCAAGTGCGCTTCTTGTGGCGATTCGCGCGCAACTTCTTGCGGCGCTTGTGCTTGTTAATCTTGGCTTTTCGGCGTTTCTTTAATGAACCCATAATTATGTCGGTATTCCTGCTGTCAAATCGGCTCTGCCACCGGGCAGTGTGCGGCATCGCGGCCTGATTGCAACGCCAAAGAACTTCAATACACCACCTTATTCAATGGGTACTCAATGATGCCCTCGGCCCCGGCGGCCTTCAAGGCCGGGATCAACTCCCGCACCACATGCTCGTCGATGATCGTCTCGACCGCCACCCAGCCTTCCTGGCTCAAGTTGGCGATGGTCGGGTTGCGGAGCGCCGGCAGGCTCTGGAGCAGCCGGGGCAGGTCCTGGCGCGCGATGTTCATCTTCAAGCCCACCTTCAGCTCAGCCTCCAGGGCCCCTTTGAGCAACAGGGCTATCCGCTCGATCTTCTGCCGCTTCCACGGGTCCTTCCACGACTCATGGTTGGCAATCAACCGGGGCGTCGAGCAGAGCAAGGTGTCCACGATCCGCAGTTTGTTGGCCCGCAGGGACGAACCCGTCTCGGTTAAATCCACGATGGCATCCACCAGTTCGTGGGCCTTCATCTCGGTCGCCCCCCAGGAGAACTCCACCTCAGCCTTGACCTTATGCCGGCGCAGGTACTTTTTGGTCTGGTTCACCAGTTCCGTGGCGATGCGTTTGCCTGCCAAATCCTTGACCGACTTAATGGGCGAATCCTCCGGCACGGCCAAGACCCAACGCGCCGCCTGCCGGGTCGCCTTGTTGAACTGCAACTCGCCCACCTCGTGGACTCGCGAGCCATTCTCCTGAATCCAATCGTGGCCGGTGATCCCGCAATCCAGGAAACCATGCTCGACATAGCGGCTGATTTCCTGGGCCCGAATCAGCCGCAACTCCAATTGCTGGTCATCGACATAAGGGATGTAGGACCGCGGGCTGACCGAGATGTTGAAACCCGCCTTGGCCATCTTTTCGATGGTGGCTTCCTGGAGACTGCCTTGCGGCAATCCAAACCGTAATACCTGTTTGTCATCGTCGCTCATCATGAGACCTCGGCTTGAACCGCGGCCGGCCGCCCGCGCCGGCCCCCTGCCCCGTGGGCCGAACCCGCTTCCGCCCTTGCCCGCGGAACGCGCCCGCATTATCTGCCATCAGCCCCCATAAATCCACTTTTTTCTTCGGCTCAGAGGTAGAGCGCGGCCTTGAGTTCCCGGACCACGACACCCATGAGCGGGTGGCGCTGGGCGGGCTGCGTTTCCAGGCAACGCAGGATGATCCGCTCCAGGTTGGGCGGGATATCAGGATTGTGCTGTCGCGGCGGGACAAACTCGGAGCGATCCAGTTCCAGCTTCAAGATCTCCGCCGGAGTATCTCCCGGAAACGGCTTGTGGCCGGTCAGCAGTTCATAGGCGGTCACCCCGTAAGCGAAGATATCGACATGATGGGTAATGGGTTGGCCGCGGAGTTGTTCCGGGGCCATGTAGGCCGGCGTGCCGGGGTTCTTTTTCGACATTTTCCTGGGTTTGTCCGGGATCGGCTGGGCGAGGTCGAAGTCAATCAGCCGGACGCCGCCATTGCGGGTGACGAGGACGTTTTCGGGCTTGAAATCCAGGTGCATGAAGCCGTTGCTGTGCATGTGCTCGAGGCCCGCCGCCATATCGATCAGGATCTGGGCCACATTGTCCACCAGCACCGGGTCCTGGCGGGCCGAGAGCTCTTTGAGGTTGTCGGCCTCCACATATTCCATGAGGCAATAAAGCCGCCCCTGGATTTTGCCGTGCTCCACATAGCCGATGATCCCTTCGTGACCGTTGAGCCGGGCCAGGATTTCGCAACCGCGGACGAAACGGCGGCGGGCGAAGTAATTGAACCGGAGGCGCTCGTGCATACGGCGGAGGGCGTAGGCCTTGTGGCTCTCGTCGGTCGCCAGCCAAATATCCGCCATGCCGCCGCTGTTAAGCATTTCCTGGAGATAAAAGCGCCCGAACGGCCCCGGCGAGGGCGTCGAGCTGGAACCGGTGTCTTTCAGTGGGCCAACCACCGAGACTATTTACCATGCGCCAGCTTGCGATGCCAAAGGTTTTCTTGGAGAAGCCCATTGCGGGCGGCAACGCTTGCCGCTAAACTGTTCGCTTGAAAACCACCTCCGGCAAGGCCCGGAGGATGGGCTTGAGCGAGGCCGCTATGAGCACGTTCGTCGAGTGGGTCAAGGGCTGGGTCAACGCCGGGCTGGCATTGGTCTATCCAGAGGTCTGCCAGCTCTGCGGCGTGGGGCGCGCCACGCCGGCCGAGGGGTTTGTGTGCGCCGGCTGCCGGGGGCAAGCGCGGTTCATCGAGCCGCCGTTCTGCGAGCGCTGCGGCCGGCCTTACCAAGGGGAGGTGAGCGGCCCCTTCGAATGTGCCGCCTGCCGGGAAGCCGGGTGGCCGTTTTGTAGCGCGCGCTCAGCCGTGGTGGCGCGGGACGGCGTGCTGGAGGCCATTCGCCGCTACAAGTACCGGCGGGCGCTTTGGTTCGAGCCTTTTCTGGCCGGGTTGCTTATCAGCCGGGCGGCGCCCGCCCTGGCGGCCGGGCCATGGCACTGGCTGGTGCCCGTGCCGCTGCACCCGACCAAACACCGGCAACGGGAATTCAACCAGGCGGAGCGGCTGGCGGACCGGCTCAGTGAGGCGACGCGGATTCCGGTGCACAAGGGATTGCTCCGGCGCGTGGCCCCCACCCCCACGCAGACGCTCCTGAGCCGCCCGGAGCGCCTGGCCAACATGGGCCGCGCTTTTGCCCTGCGCCGCGGCGCGCGTTTGCACGGCCAACGCCTCGTCCTGGTCGACGACGTCTTGACCACCGGCGCCACCACCGGCGCGTGTGCGGGGGTCCTGCTGGCCGGCGGGGCGGGCGAAGTTTGCGTCTGGACAGTCGCCCGGGGAATTTGAATATTATCCCGCGACGCTTGAAATGAAGACCATCGTGAATGCGCGCAAACTCGCCCCGGGTCTCTTGGCCCAGCCGCGCTTGGCCAACCCGCAACCCTCCTGAGCATGGCTACCTCTTCCTTCACGAAAAAGACGCTCGGCCTGGAAACAGTCGAGCCGGCGGTCACGCCCCCGCCGGTCACCGGAAACACCCCTTTCGCCAAGAAGCCCAAGCTCGCCTCGGGCAAACCCCGGAAACGGGACATTCCCGAGGGACTCTGGAGCAAGTGCCCCAAATGCGCCACCATGGTCTTTGACAAGGAACTGGACGAGAACCTCAAGGTCTGCCCGCATTGCCAGCACCATTTCCCCATCGGCTCGCGCGAGCGCATTCATTCCCTGGTCGAGACCTGCACCTTCGAGGAGATGGACGCCGAGATGACCAGCGTGGACGTCCTCAGTTTTACCGGCGCCGCCTCTTATATCTCGAAGCTGGAGAAGTACCAGCTCGAGACGGGGCTCAAAGATGCGGTGCTGACCGGTCTTTGCAGCATCGGCGAGCACCGGCTGGGACTCGGGGTGATGGATTTCAAGTTCCTCGGCGGCTCGATGGGCTCGGTGGTGGGCGAAAAGCTGACCCGGCTGATCGAGCGGGCCACCGAAAAGGAGCTGCCGCTCATCATCATTTCCACCAGCGGCGGCGCCCGCATGTATGAGGGCATGTTCAGCCTCATGCAGATGGCTAAGACCTCCGCCGCCCTCGCCTATCACGCCCAAGCCCGCCTCCCCTATGTCAGCGTCCTGACCGACCCCACCACCGCCGGCGTCATGGCCAGCTTTGCCAGCCTCGGCGACCTTATCCTCGCCGAACCGGGCGCCATGATCGGTTTCGCCGGACCGCGCGTCATCAAAGACACGACCCAGGCCGAATTGCCGCCCGGTTTCCAGACCGCCGAATTCCTCCTCGACCACGGCCTGATCGATGCCATCGTCTCTCGCAACGAGATGAAAGCGCGGCTGATCGACTACGTCAATTACCTGACCAGCGCCAGATGCTCGAGGGCGGACCAACGCTGAAAAACCGTTCCAAGGTCACAAGGCCTGCAACGCTGCATAGCCACGGAGGTAACTATCTTGCGAGGCTGCGCCTCAGGCCACCTCTGGAATCGAGTCCCGATTCGGAATCGGGATTCATTGAGAATTGAGTATTGGGTATTGCTTATTGGTCATTGAGTCCGCAGTCCGAAAGTTCATTCGGCGTCATCCGCGGGCATTCTTCAATAACCAACGATCGTTTTTCTCCCGATTCGGAATCGGGACTCAATTCACCTAAAAGTCCCGATTCCGAATCGGGATTGCAATCGCAGCGAAACTTGACCTGATTACAACGACTTTTGCCGGTCAAGAGCTCTATGTAACGTCGTAACCATGCAACCCTTTTAACCTATAAGGCTCTGAGGCCGACGGTGGTTTCGATGATGCCCTTGGCGATGGCGTGGCGGGTCAGGCCGGCCACGTCGTGAATGCCCAGCTTGTTCATGACTTGCTGCCGGTGTTTCTCGACGGTCTTGATGCTGATGCACAATTCGGCGGCGATCTGCTTGTTGGCGCGGCCCTCGGCGATGAGCTGGAGCACTTCGGCCTCGCGGGTGGTGAGATAATCGGCCCGTTTCCGGGCGGGCCGGCCGCTCACGAAGGCCTGCCGGCATTGGTCGCGGAGGCGCTTGGCAATCGAGGGGCTGAAGAAGGCGTTGCCCTTGTGGGCCTCGCGAATCGCTTTGAGCAGGTCGTTGGCGGCGGTCTGCTTGACGAGGTAGCCGGCCACGCCGGCCTCGGTCAACTGCTGCACGTATTCATCATCGCTGTAAGAAGAGAGGATGAGCACTTTTGTGGCCGGGTTGGCGCGGGTGATTTGGCGGGTGGCCTCCAACCCGTTGAGCACCGGCATGGCGATGTCAATGACCGCCACGTCCGGGCTGAGTTGCTTGACCATTTGGACGGCCTGGCGCCCGTTTTCCGCTTCGCCCACAATCTCCAGGTCTCCCTCCGCAGCCAACAAGGCCCGCAGTCCTTGTCGAACCACCGTATGATCGTCGGCCAGGAGCACTTTAATCTTTTGCATAGGGCCAAAGAGCTGGTTCGTAATAAACTTAAAGCGCGCTTCCCGAACTGTTTGCCAGCCTCTTACGCCTTCGGCGGTCTGCCAGCTATAGGGTAAAACCCTACTCCGAATTGGCCTTCAGCCACTGGCGAATCGCCGCCGCCTGCGGCAGATGGGGTTCGCGCGCCAGGACATCCTGGTAGTGCTGGCGCGCTTTGGCCGGCTGCTGCAACTGTTGCGCGTAGAGGTTGGCCAACGCCAGGTGCGCGCGGGTTTCGTTGGGGCGAGCGGCCAGCAGCTTTTCCAGCTCGACCACGGCGTCGGCCAGGTAATTGGCCTGGTTGAGGACCAGGGCGAAATTGTAGCGGGCGTCAGGCGAATCAGGTTTGATGGCCAGCGCCTGCTCATAGGCTGCCAGGGCTGCCGGCCAAAGACCTGCTTCCGTGGCCGCCAGGCCGAGGTTGTAATGCGCCTCAAAAAAGGCGGGGTCCAGTCCCGTGGCCAGGCGATAGGCCTCCAAGGCCTCGGGCAGCCGGTTGGCCCGTTGCGCCTGCAATCCCTGGTCGAACGCGCGTTGCGCTTGAGCGTGATTGCCCGGCAACGGTTTGGGGGGGCGAAGATAGGCGTATCGGGGGCCGGTTGGCCGGGCTGAGGCTGGGCCTGCCTTGGCCGGTCCGGCGGCAGTGGCGGTGAGTGGCGGGTCGCGGGCCGCTTTCAAGACCGGCTCCGCCGGCAAGGTGACACGCTCGGTGCTCGCCCTGGGCGGGGGCGCCCCTGTCAGACCCGGCCTCGGCAAAGAGGGGACGGCTGTGGACTTGGGGGCATTTGTGGCCGGCGGCGGTCTTGGCGGGCCGGCGCTGCGGGCAACGCTCGGGCTGGGGTTCGTGGGGGCGGGTCGCGGCGGGGGCCCAGGCCGATTGGTTTGGGCAGGGTCGGTTGCGGGGGCTGGGTGGGCGGGGGGATTGAGTTCCTGTTCGAGCTGGCGGGCGGCGGCGGCCACGGCTTCGGCGTTGGCCGGGGCCGGCTTCAGGGCCAGGTAGTCGTGGTATCTCTCCAAGGCCGCCTTGCGCTCGCGCAAATACTGGTGGGACACAATGGCCAGGTTGAGCAGGGCCGGTGCATACTGCGGCTGGGCTTTCAAAGCGCTGGCAAAAAATGCCGCCGCATCGGCAGGACGCCCGCGCTGCACCCGAACCAAGCCCAAGCCGTTCAAGCCTTCCGGGTTCTGCGGACTGCACCGCAGGGCTTCGCCAAAACTCCTCTCGGCAGCGGCCAGGTCGCGCAAGCGCATTTGGACGGTGCCCAGTTTGAGGAGGCCCTCGACCCAATTGGCCCGGCGCAGGGTGCAGGCGGTCAGCTCGAGCCTGGCCCCCTCGAGTTTGTTTTCCTCCAGCCACAGGCAGCCCAGGTTGTAGTGCGCCTCGGTCAAATCCCGATCGTATTGGAGGGCGCGCCGGTAGGCGCTTTCGGCCTCGGCGGGCTGGCTGGCGTAATGGCAGGCCAGGCCCAGGTAATTCCAGGCCAGGGCATTGGTCTTGAGGAGGGCGGTGGCGGTCTTCAATTCCTCCACGGCCCGGCCCGGACGCCCTTGTTCGAGCAACCGTTTGCCCGCCAGCAAGGCGCGCGGGCCGGGCGGACTGCAACCGGCCAGCAAGGCGGCCAGCATCAGTAGCAGGGCCAGCTTCCGGCCTGGATTTTTGATGGTCAGCATCAACGGTGGTGGTAACATTCCCAACCTGACGTGTCAAGAAACGCACTGTTGACAGACCATTGGGCAGGCTGGCCGCCCACCCAGGGCCGAGCTGCGCCCAAAGGGCATTCGGCCCTCGGTTGGGCCTGGCCCTTTGGGGCCAGGGCGGCGGTGTGGGGCTGGCTGCTGCTGGTCGGGTGCGGGCCGGGCCCGGCGGCCGAACCGCTTTGGGTGGCGGGCCCCCAGGCCCGCGTGGTGACGGTGCAGGACCCGGAGGCGACCCAGGCCTTCGAGCCGCGCGCTGAGCGAATTCAAGTCATGGTCGAGCGCGCCATTACCAACCTGACCGGCAAGGCGACCGTGCCCGAAGCCTGGCGCAGCCTGGTGGGCACGCACGACGTGGTCGGCATCAAGGTCTATTCGCTGCCCGGTCCCAACAGCGGCACCCGCCCGGCGGTGGTGGCGGCGGTGGTCCAGGGCTTGCTCGCCGCCGGCCTGCCTCCCAGACAGATCGTGGTCTGGGACCGGCAGACCGCCGATTTGCGCCTGGCGGGCTTTTTTGACTTGTCCAATCGTTGCGGCATTCGCGTCGAGGGCAGCGCCGACGCCGGCTACGACAAAAACACCTTTTACGACAAGGCGCTGCTGGGAAGCCTGGTTTGGGGCGACCTGGAATTCGGCAGCAAAGGCAACGGCGTCGGGCGCAAGTCTTTCGTTTCCAAGCTGCTCACCCGGCAGATCACCAAGATCATTAATATCGCCCCGCTCCTGAACCATAACCTGGCGGGGGTCTGCGGCAATCTCTACAGCCTGGCTATTGGCAGCGTGGACAACGTCCTCCGTTTCGAATCCGACCCCGATGCCCTGGCCGAGGCGGTTCCCGAGATTTATGCCCTCGAGGCGCTGGGCGACCACGTGGTGCTCAATATCACCGACGCTTTGGTCTGCCAGTACGAAGGCGGCGAGCGCGGCCTGCTGCACTACTCCACGGCCCTGAACGAGCTGCGCTTCAGCACGGACCCCGTCGCCTTGGATGTCCTTTCCCTGCAGGAACTGGACCGGCAGCGGCTGGCCGCCCGCGCGCCCGCCGTCAAGCCGAGCCAGAAACTCTACACCATCGCCGCCCTCCTGGACCTCGGCATCTGCGACCCGAAAAGAATCGTGGTGGAGCGACTGAAATGAGCCTTGCCTAACCCCAGGATACCCATCCTCCCGGGCCAGGAGCAGCGTCTTGCGAAAGGGGAGGAGGTTTCTGCGCGGATGCTCAGAACGGCGCCAGCAGCGGAATGAGCTGCCGCCCGTGTCGGCGGTAGATGCGGAAATCGCGGTCAGCGGTGAAGACCTGGCTTTCGGGCGCCAGTTCGCTCATGCGCACCAGGCAGGCGTCGGCCAGGCTCATGGGTAGATTGGCATACTTGCGCATCAGGCGTCTCAGGTCAGGCCAGTGTTCCTCGGCCGAAAACTGCACAAGGACCTTGCCCCGCTCCAGGGCTTCAAGGATCGGATCACTGGGCAATCCGTCATCGTGGAGCAAGAACACCGCCTCGGAGATCACGGCTTCGCACGTGAGGAGCGGCTGCGTGATGCGGTTGAACTGCGCGCTGGCCCAGGCGTGGTACTGGTCCGCCCGGTTGAAGAAGGCGACCAGTGGTCCCGTGTCGCAGATGAACCTAGCGCCGACCATAGCCCCTGAGCGGACGGGTGCTCAGGTCTTTCGAGCCGCTCACACAGCCGCAGAGGTCGGCGAGCGCCTGGCCCAGGCTGCCATCGGGCTGGGCTTGCTGCCGCTTGATGAGGTCACGGATGATGCCGCCTTTAGAGCGCCTCAGCGTCTTGGCCTGCCTGTCCAGCCACGCCTCCTGCTCCGGCTCGAGCTTGATCGTCAATGTCGTCACGGCGGCAAGATAATACCCAAGCGGCATCCAGGCAAGACCAGGCGCGTAGCGGATGGAAATCGCCCCACCGCTCCCGGCGTTCTTCGTCTTCCCGTTTTCAGACACGTGTTCTGAGTCGCCATATCGGCCCGGTCGTACTCTGCCCCTGCTGTTAGTACAAGGCAGGAAAGGGGGGCGGAGGGCGGGTTGGGTTGCTCGCGAATGCCCCTGGGCCTCGACGGTTTGGGAGCGGTTATTGGAGGGAGCAGCCCTCGGCGGGACCAGGGAAGCCCTTGGCTGGGCCGAGGAGAGCGACAAAGCGTTGTGCTGAGTTGTGCCATTCCTTTTAGACCGCGGCGCGGCCAGTTTTTTGGCAAAAATGGCCAATGTCGCCAATGCAGCCAATGTGGCCAATGCAGTGTCGGGATGCGCCCCATTGCCTGACCATCACCGGCCTGGCGCCAGTTCCTGATGCGCGCCTTCCATCATCCGTGCCGGCAACTCCGCCTCCCGCGTCAACCTCCGCCGGCGGAAAGGACTCCACAGCAATTTGACGATGTCCGACGTCTTCATGTGGCGGCCCAAGGTGCGCAGCAGCTTCCACGTTCGGAACGGGCGCTGCAGGATGCGCCGCGCAAACAGCGAGGCGTAACCTTTGGCCCGCAATCGGTTCACCACCGCGCTCGGCAGCGCCGTCGGGTCAATGTCCGTGCACTTAAACCATTTGTGCCAATCCCGCGCGTCGTCAATGATCCCGCGCTCGACATACTCCTGCCAAAGCGGTGTCCCCCGGTAGGCGCATAAACGGTTGAAGCAAAAAGTGTCCAGCTCCAGCCGGGCCGCCAAGCGGAAGCTCGCCGCAATATCCGCGGCCGTTTCGCCGGGAGAACCCACCACAAAAAAGCCGTGGACCCTCGCCATGCCGCAGCGCTTGGCGGCGCTGACCGCCTGCTCGACTTGGGCGGGGGTTTGCTTTTTCTTCAGCCGGTCCAGCACCTTTTGCGTGCCCGCCTCCACGCCAAACGCCAGGAAATCGCAGCCCGCCTGCCTCATGAGCGGCAGTTGCTCAATGCCCACCGAATCCACCCGCCCTTCGCAGCCCCAGTGGAACTTGAGTTTGCGTTCAATGATGCCGTTGCAGATTTGGTTAATGCGCTGGCGATTGATCAGAAAGTGATCGTCGGTGAGGTAAATCGAGCGATAGCCCAGGTCATTCAGCTCCTGCAATTCTCCCAGCACGTGCGCCGGCGAACGGCTCCGCCAGCGGCCCTCGCCCAGCGACGGGATATCACAATAAATGCAGCCATACGGGCAGCCCCGCGAGGTCTGCACCGTGCAGAACTTATCCAACGAGAACACCGCCGGCACGTCCAGCGGCAAGGATTCGATGTAATCAATCGGCAGGCTCGTCCGGTCGGGATACGGAAACCGATCCAGGTCCCTGAGCAGTGGACGCGGCGGGTTCCGGACCACCTCCTCCCCCCGGCGCCAGACCAGGCCCGCCACCGCGCCCGGCGTGTCGAGGTGTTCCAAATAATCGGGCAACAGCTCTTCGCCCTCACCCACACCCACGCAATTGATCGCCAGGCAATCTTCCAGAATTCGGTCGGCATTCAGGGTCGCGAACACCCCTCCCGCAATGATCGGAACCCCGGGCGCCTCCGCCTTGAGCCGCTGGGCCATGCGCTTGACCGCCGGATAAGTCGTGGTCGACAGGAAAGACAGCGCGATGGCATCAGGAGGTTCTCGCGCGGCCGCCTGGGCGATGTGTTGAGCCTGCATCTGGGGGTGGCACGTGTCGAACATCCGCACCCCGTGTCCGCGCTGGCGCAGCACCGGCGCCAGCGTCTGGATTCCCAGGGGGGGAAATGCCATAACCCTCACCCGCCCGTTGTCGGACCTCGACCGGCTGAACTCCTCAGGCAGCAGCCGGCAAAAATCATCGTCGCCTACGAATACGAGGAAGATGTTCACGCCTAACCATGCAACTGCCGCTTCAGTTCGGCCAACATCTGGTTGAAGAAGGCCGCGCCTTTGGGGGTGTTCGTCACCGTGCCATCGAAGTTTACCAGCGTGGGAAACGAGCTCTGGGTGGGAACGTCGTAATACGGCAGAACGGCCCTAATCCCGCCGGGTTGCCCCAACCGCGAGTAAGAGTCCTGCACGTGGATTTGCCTGGTTAGAGTGATCTTGTAGCCGAGCTTGGCCAGAAGCTCCTCGTAAGAATTCACGGCCCTCACCCCTTCCCAGAGCCCCTCCTGGCCGGGAGATACCTTGTCCAGGACGGCCTTCAGGCCCTGAAACGCCTCCCGCGACAAAATGCGCTCAAACCTCTGCCGCTCTGTTTCGCTGCCTGTCTTGCCCGGGTCGCTAGCCATACAGAATGGGTCGAGGGTTGCGGGCCAGCCTGGCCGCAACGGCGGTTGGAGTTAGGGCCGGGATCGGCCCCCGCCTCTGGAACCGCCGCCCCGAGGGCCTTCTTCGCGCGCGCGCGCCTCGTTCACCGTCAGCGCGCGGCCTTTCCAATCCCGCCCATTCAACGCCAGGATCGCCGCCTTCGCTGCTTCCGGCGTGTCCATCGTCACGAACCCGAAGCCGCGCGCGCGGCCGGTCGCTTTATCCATGATGATGGTGATCTCGTTCACCGGACCCAGTGGCGAAAACAAGTTCCGCAAGTCGTCTTCCGTCACGTCGAAGGGGAGATTACCCACATAAAGTTTTGTGCTCATAAGGCAACTGAGTCAGACCTGCTGCTTCTTTCCAGGGGTTCCCGAACGTCGGGTTTCAAATCATCACTGAACACTCATTCAACTGAGGATCTTCCCGCCTGCAAATCGGCGCGGTGGCTGTTTGTAGGGGCAGCTTACGCCAAGCGCCCGCGAATACAACAAAAAAAATGCCCCTCCCGCCGGCTGCGCTGTGGCAGGCCTGATCGCCAGGGAATCTAGTCCTCCCTGCGGTCGGTCACCGGCACGGCGAAGTTCAGGCGCGCGTCGGCGAATGTCCCGAGAATCTGCATATCGGCGACCTGGTGGTTGAGGCAGAAGAAAATCGCCTCCAGCCCCGTTCCAAACACCCGCGCCCGCTCGGGCTTGGCCGTCCAGCCACCGCCGCCCCCCACGTATTTCAATGTCATTTTGTTTTGCAGTAATATATTCATAACACCTGCCGCCGCACTTACGCACCGCCGAGCACCTCCCTTTTGCGGTTCAGCCGACGCAGAAAGTCCACCTCCGAAGCGGCCTGGAAAAGTCTGGCTGGTTCATTCGCTACCATACCCCAGGAGTGGCCCTTCCGCAAGGGCGCGAAATAGGGTTCCCTCGTTCAGACCCGGCACACCCGTGCCCGACTGCGGGGGCGGCGGGACCAGGGTGACACTGGCGCCGACACCGGGGGGCCTTTCAGAGAAGGCGTCGTGGCGAGACGCCCGCGCGGGCAGGCGGGACGCCTGCCCCACTGCCGCTGCCCGCCTGGTTCGTGGTCCCAAGGCGCACTACGGCCCGAGCTTTACCCGGTAGAAACGCTGCCGGTTGGTGGCCGCCGGATCGAGGACCAGGAATGAATTCACCGGCGCGTTGGTGACCAGGAGCGTCAGCCAGTTGGGGGAGCTTAGATTGGTGGACACTTGAATCGTGCAGGTTTGGCCGGCGACGCCGTTGACCTGGAATTGGAATTGGCGAGCCAAAGGCCGGGCCGGGAGACTAAGAGTTGGCCGGGCGGTAATAACCATGCCAAAGGACCGGCTCACCGAGGCATAGTTGGCGTCGGTTACCTGCACGAAGAAGTTGAAGGTGCCATTGGTGAGCGGTGTGCCCCAAATGAGCCCGGTTGCGTCCAGCGATAGCCCCGGGGGCAGGTTGGCCGAGCCTAGAGCCAGGGACCAATAGTAAGGCGGTTGCCCGCCGGTCGCGCCGAGCCGGGCGCTGTAAGCGACCCCGACCAGGCCATTGGGCAGGGCGGTGTTCGTGATTTGGAGGGGGGCGGGAGCGATGGTCAGCGCCAGGCGTTGGTCGGCGGTCGCCAGGGCGGCATCGGTGACGCGGACAAAGAAGTAGAACGTGCCGTTGGTGAGCGGCGTGCCGAAGATGACGCCATTGGCGCCCAAAGCGAGGTTCGGCGGGAGATCGGCTGAGCCGGGACTCAGTGACCAGGTGTACGGGGGTTGCCCGCCGGCGGCCCCGAGTGTCCAGTTGCAAAACAGGCCGTTGGTGCCGCCAGGCAGCCAGGTGGTGGTGACTTGCAAAGGCGCGCCAGGGGAGATGCTCAGCGACAGGAGCTGGTCCGCCGTGTGCGAGGCGGTGTCCGTCACCCGAACATAGAAGCTGTAAGCGCCGGGAGCAGTGGGAGTGCCGGAAAGAGTGCCGTCGGTGGCTAAATTCAAGTTTGGCGGCAAGGCGGCCGAGCCGGGGGCGAGCGACCAGTTGAACGGTTCGTAGCAGCCCGCGGCTTGGAGTTGGAAGCTGTAGTACGAACCCACTTGCCCGTCAGGCAGGGGCGAGGTGGTCGTCACCTGGAGGGGCGGGCAAGGCTGGACCGTGAAATTGACCACCGCATTGTTGCTATTGATAATGGCGGTCTGTTCCCCGACGCACTGATAGCCGCGCGAGGCGAGGTCGTCGCTGCCGCCACTGCAATTGACCCCCACGTTCCAGCTCCCGTTCGCGACCGCGAGCGCGTAATTGCCGTTGTTGTCCGCGTCCATGTACTGGCTGTAGCTGGTGCCGCTCAAGGTAGCGTAGGCATAGACGCCCACGTTGGCCACGGGCCGGTTGCCCGAATCCTTGACGTAGCCGGTGATCTGCCCGGTCACTTTTTGCAGAACAAGGAGCAGACCATTCTGATCAACGCCATCCGTCACCACCACCGTGATCGAGGGACACACCAGTCCCAGGGCCGCGGCGCCCTCGGTGTCGAACCCAAGGTACCAAGTGCCGCCGAAGAGGCCCAGATCAAAACTGCCATCCGGCCCGGTTTGCGTGCTGCTGCTCCAATTACCGCCATTGGGCGGGGACACGCCCAGAGTGAGGTTCGCCACCGGCGCTCCGGTATTGTCCACCGCCTGGCCCCGCAGGTGGGCGGTGAAACTTTGGACGGTGAAATCCAGGCGCTGGGCTTGCCCGTTGGTGAGGGTGACGGTGCTCGACTGGACACCAGCGAAGCCGGCCAGGCCAGGATCGTCGGAAGACGGTCCCACGTCCCAGGTGCCCGCCACGACACCCAGGGCATAAGCGCCGTCGGGCGGAAAGCTTCGCCCTTGGGAGTAGAACGGGCCGGACTGCTGGTTGGCATCAAGCTCGATGCCGGGCAACGGGGTGTTCGAGGTCGCCTGGAGGGTCCCGTAGATCAGGGCGGTGGCCGGCAGCACGGCAAAATTGATCGTCGCCGCGCCGGCCAGGTTGGTCTGAAGCCTTTGGTCCGGCCCGACATAACCCACTTGCGCCAGTGAACTTTGCATTGGCCGGAGTTCCCATAGGCCCGGGGTCACCTGGAGACTGTAATGACCGGAGGCGTCGGTCCAACCGCCGGCGATTGCGTTGTTGGTTGATTGCGCCACGATGAAGACGCTGGGGATGCCCTTTCCATCGGCGGTGTTGGTCACGGCCCCGGAAACGGTGAGTGTGCCGGCGATCAGCCCCGGGTTATTGGTGAGGAACTGATTGGTGTTGACCGTGACACCGGAAGGACTGGCGAAGACCCCGTTCCCAAAAGCGGCGAGGCCGTAATTGCCCGGCGGGGCATAAATGACGTAATGGCCGCCGCTGTCGGCGAACACCAGTCTCCCGCCGGGGGCATTTTGTGGAAACAAGCCAACCGATGTGTAGGGCGCGGGAATACCGCCCAGGCTGACCGTGCCGGTGACTCCTTGGGGCAAGACTTTCTGGGCCACAGAGAATGTCTGGGTGACCGGGGAGAAACCGTTCGTGGGGTCCGAAACCCGGTAGATGAAATTCCCCGGCGCGGTATCCACAACGTTGTCCACCCACGGATGGAACAGTTTGACGCGCAGTTGGCCGTCTGCCGCGCCGTCGTCGTCGCCAGCGACATTCGGGTTGCGAATCCCGCCGATCAACGGCAACTGGCCGTCGGTGACAGTAAAACTTTGGATAGGAAACTCCAAGGCGTCGATGGAACCGTTTCCGTTGAGGTCCAGGTATTTCTCAATCCTGACCGTTTGCCCGGCGGTCAGGCCGGTGACGTCCAATTTGATTTTGCCACTAAAATCATTGGTGATGGCGGCCGGTGTGACCGTGAGCGTCACCGCTGCCGGCAGTGGTTGGCCCAGGAGCAGCCCGCCTGCAATCACGGCCAACTGCAGGCCGGCTCCGAACAAGGATGACACAGTCTTCATTTGCATTTGGATTATGGGGGCCGGTCTGAAAATGCAAGGTCAGATTTGGGCGCAAGACGGAATTCTTCGGGGGCGGGATGGAACCGGCGCTGCTGGCGCCTTCCTGACGCCGAAGGCGTCGTTCATACCAGCCCGGGCAACGCCCTGGGTCAGACCGCCCAAAACCATTCAGAGCGCTGAAGGCGCGATTCATCTTGCTTATGAGGCAGGCCGTTGGCCTGCAACAGACTAAAAAATGTGCGGTGGACCCAGGGCAGCGGCCCGCCTGCGCTACGCTCCGGCGGGCCTTGCCCTGGGCTGGTATGAATCAGGCCTTCGGCCTGAAGGCCAGCGTGGCGACGCCATGGCTGCCATCAGGGGGAGAGCCAAGCAGTGTACTATATATGGGTCTCATATACAAAAGCTCCTCAAAGCCTCGCAAATCGCAGGGTCCGAAGAATTCCGTCGCGCGCCTGTCAGATTTCAGCCGCTCTTCTTGCCCTTGACATAGGCAGCGTCGTTATCGCAAGTTGCAGGCGCTTGTCAGGTTGGGCCAGGGCAGGCAATCGGCTGGGGGCGCCGGTTGGTCCACTGGGTCAAGCCCGGTCCTGCGGCGGAAAGTGCGAATGTTTTGGTCTGCCAGGAAAAAAGAACGACAAAAACATCAGCGGTTCTACCTCCTGCCCGGCATGGGCGGCCGGGCGATGCGGCGCAAGCGAAAAGCGATTCTGAAGTGGACAATCGCCGCGGGCGTCTTGACTTCCGCGCTGGTGGCCTGTCTTCTGTATGTCATCTACCGCGTGCAGTATCGTTGACGTTCAAGGTGCGCTCATCCCCTCCGGCTGCGGACTAACACGAAGTAGGCCAGGAGCGCCGCCGCCAGCAGATAGGTCAGCCAGTTGACCTCCCGGCCTTTGCCGCTCAAGAGCTTGATCATGGGATAGCTGATCAGGCCCAGGGCCAGGCCGTCGGCAATCGAGTAGGAGAGCGGAATGCCGATCATGGTCAGGAAGGCAGGAATTGATTCGCCGTAATCTTTCCAATCGACCCTGGCGGCGTTTTGGATCATCAAAGCCCCGACCACCACCAGGGCCGGGGCAGTAATTGGCGGGTAGCTGCCGACCATCGCGATCAGGGGGCTGAACAAGAGCGCCAGCAGGAACAGCGCCGCCACCACCAGGCCGCTCAGCCCGGTCCGGCCGCCCGCCTCGACGCCGGCGGCGCTTTCGATGAAGCTGGTCACCGTGCTGGTGCCCAGCGCCGCCCCGGCCACCGTCCCCAGGGCATCGGAGAGCATTGCCTGCTTGGCGCGCGGCAGCTTGTTGTCCTTCATGAAGCCCGCCTGCTCGCACACGCCGATGAGCGTGCCGATGGCGTCGAAGACCAGCATGAAAAAAAAGATCAAGACCAAGGGCAGCATCCGGGGCGCCAGGGCGTGGGCCAAATCCAGCTTGAGAAAGGTGGGCGCCAGCGAGGGCGGGGCGGCCACCAGGCCCCCGGCCCAGGCGAATCGTTTCATCAGCACGGATTCAGTGACCGCCGGCGAGGAGGCCATCGCTGCCGGCAGATGCGGCAGGAGCACTTTGAAGGCCATGGCCAGCACGGTGGCCAGGATGATGCCCCAGAGAATCGCCCCGCGCACCCGGCGAGCGTAGAGCGCCGCGGTCAGCCACAGGCCCAAGAAAAAGACGGCCAGGTCCGGCGAGCCCAATTGGGTGTTCAGCTTCACAGCCGTGGCGGGGTCCTTGAGGATCAACCCGCCGTTCTGCAAACCCACAAACGCAATGAACAGGCCGATGCCCGCCGCAATGCCGTTCTTCAGGCTGGGGCTGACGGCGTTGAAGAGGACCTCGCGCAGTCCGGCCAGCGACAGAATCAGGAACAGGACCCCGGAGATGAAAACCGTGCCCAGCGCCACTTCCCAGGCGTTGGCAAACCCGGCCGCGGCCGCGGCCGGAATGGCGGAGGCGACAAAAAAGAAGTTCTCGCCCATGCCCGGCGCCTGGGCGATGGGGTAGCGGGAATAGAGCGCCATCAGGGCGGTCGCCAGGGCGGCGGAAAGACAGGTGGCCGTGGTGACGGCGCCAAAATCCATGCCCGTGGGTTTGCCAAACATGGCGCCGGACAGGATGGCGGGCTGCACGAAAATGATGTAGGCCATCGTCAGAAACGTGGTCAGGCCCCCCAATAATTCCCGGCCCGGGCTGGTCTGGTTTTCCGAAAGCCGAAAGAGTCTTTCCAACATACTAATTTAACCCTCCAGCGCCTTCGGTTACGGCTTGGCCGCTGAATTAAGCCCCCATCCTGAGCGTGCAAGCCCCGGCGATGGGACGAAAGACTTCCGCCTGAATGCCTGCTTCAGCCAGGGCCTTGAGCAAGTCACCCGCGTGGCTCTTGCGGACCAGGACCATAATGCAGCCCCCCAGCCCGGCCCCCGCCAGTTGCGCGCCTTCGACCCCCGGTTGACGCCGGGCCAGGTCCACGATCCGGTCCAGGGCGGGCAGGCTGCAGCCGTAATCGCCCGACAGTTCGGCAATGTCCGCCGTCGGGCCCGGCCTGGCCGCCCACTCCGCCAATTGTGCGCCGGCCAGCCCCTTGGGCCGCGGCCGCCGGGCCTGGCGCGCGGTCTCACGCGAAACCCGATCGCCATCGTGCGAGAGGGCCATCAATCGCCCCAACTCGCCCGCCTCATTCCGCCGGAGCAGGTCCAGGCAGCGCCGGGCGCGCGCCATCTCCGAAAGGCCAAACACCACCACGCCGCGCACCGGGTAACCGCCGGCGGGCGCCTCGTGGGTTTGGAACATCCGTTCCAGCCTCTCGCGCTCTGCCGGGGCCATCTGCCCGAAGGCCGCCTGGACCTCGCGCCGGCCCAGGCGCGCCGGCAACTGGCCCAGCAACTGAGCAAAGGCCGCGTGCGTCAGCCCGAGGCGCTCCCGGTTGAGGTCGCGCAAATGCTCGATGCGGGGCGCCAGGTCCGGCCGCAGCCGCTTGAACCACACCCGGCCCAGGTGATAGGCGGTCACTTTCGCATTGAAGACATTGCGCGCCTCGGCCGATTTTCCCGCATACAGGCCGGAGTTGCAGACCACCAGGTCGTGGTCGGGAAAGAACCGCGCCGAGGCCTGAACTTGAAACGGGAAAAAGCCGACGCGCCTCACGCAACCCCGCCGCGACAGCTTGATGGCCGCATGGTCGGCCGCCCCGCCCCGCGTGCCGACAAACCACTCCCCCTCCCCGCAAAGGCTGACCAACTGCTGGGCGCTGACCGGCAGCCGATTGAAGGCCCGCACCGCCTCCGCCGTGGCCACGACCAGCGCCGAAGACGAACTCAAGCCCGCGCCCATGGGGATGTCCCCGCTGACCAGCATATCCAGCCCGCGCAGGCGGCGGTCCCGAAACTGGTCCTGCAGGCGCAGAATGGCCGCCTTCACGTAATTGGCCCAATCGCCCCGTGCCGCCTCCAGCAACCGCTCCAGGCGCGGCCCGTCAATCACCCCCTGCCAGTCGTCCCAGTTCAAATTCGCAATCAAATCCGAAATCCGGAAGACCTCCTCCGAGAATTGTGACCCGTCGGTGTTGGCCAGCGAAACCACATCGTCGGCCCGCGGCGCGGCCACGAGGATGATTTCACGATTGACGGCCATCACGTTGACGACGCCGCCCTGGTGATCGATGTGGCGGCCCATCAGGTTGATGCGCCCCGGCGAACGCACGATTACTACCGCCCGCTCGCCGCCGTGTCTGCGGATGAACTCGGCCACAATGCCGCGGAGCTGCTCCCAGGGCGCCTCCTGGCCATACCACTGGCGGAACTGCCGGCGCGCCGAGGCCGGCGGGTTTGCCAGCAGGCTCTCCCAAACCCGGGCCGGCGCCAGGACCTCGCCCGGCTCGGAGGCGGCCTGGAACCTCGCCGGGCCCTCGCGCTGGCGATAAACCTCCTCCACCGCCAGGAGTTCCTGGGGATTGTTGAAAGCCATCAGGTCGCGCGCGTCCTGGATTTCGCAGCCGGCCACGCGCGCCGGCACACGGCGTTTGGCCAGGATTTCAAACACATCGGTCAGGTATTCCTCCTGGCCGGCGCGGAACGGTTTCAACCGCTGGAGCGCGTCGTAAAGCACCGGGGCGCGGAACAGGTAAACCGACAGGTTGATCTGCCCGAAGCGTTGCGGGACTTGCTCCGCCCGCACCGTTTCCGCCCCGACCCTCACCCGCCCCAGCCGTTCCTCTCGGGAAAACCGCCTCTCGAATTCCTCCCGCTTCAGCACCCTGCCCATCCTCCGCCCCCCGGGTTCCCCACTCTGAGCTCCGCCCCCGGACGGCTGCCCTCGGGCTTCCGGCTTCCGGCTTCCGGCCTCTGCCCTCTGCCCTCCCGCCTCCCGCCTCGGTCCGTGGTCCGTGCTCCGTAGTCCCTGGTCTTGCTCCCCCCAAATCTCCTCCGCCAACGCCCGTGCTGTCCGTTGGCTGCACTGCCCGGCCAGGATGCGCTCAACCCGCGCGCGCGCGAGCACTGGGGCCGGGCCAAAGGCCCCGTTGATTTGCGCCAGTGCCGCCAACCGCTGCCGCTCCGGTTCCTCGAGAATGCCCACGATGTTCCCCTGCGCCGTCTCCAGCACAATCCCGGCGGTCGAGTCCGCTGGCCGCCTGGCCGTGGCCAAAGTCACCTCGGCTCCCGACCGCGCGTGCGCCGCCAGCAATTGCCGGACGACCCGCGGGTCGATCACCTTGTCCCCCGCCGCCACCACCACGTCCCCGTCAAAGCGCATCCGTTCCAGGATTTCAGCGCCCTTTCGGGCCGCGTCCCCTGTCCCCAGCGGCTGCGCCTGAAAGGCAAACGCCGTGCCCGGAAAACGCAGCCCCACCGTGGCCATGACGCTTTCCGCCATCATGCCCACCACCACCACGTTGAGCCTGGCGCCGCACAGATTGTAGGTCTCCAGCGCCCGGATAATCACCGGCACACCCGCCACCTCGAAACAGACCTTGTGCCGGTCGCTCGAGCCCATCCGGCTGCCTTTTCCCCCGGCCAGGATAATGGTCGCAAACGGTCGCATAAATCGCTTTTGTCCAGGTGCGCCTCGGCAGCGTTGCAAAAGGCGGCGCGGCTAAGCGTCAGACCGGCAGGCTGAGGCTTGACCGAATTTCGACGCCAATGGTCCGGGCGCGCTCAAGCATGACCCCATCGTGGCCGAAAACAAAGGCCCGCGCAAGCGAGCGTTTGCAGCGACGGCGATGAAGCTCCCTGTAGTTTTGCCTTGGATTCGGCGCCCCGTCCGTATTTCATTCTCCGCGTCTGAACTATGCCCAAGCGCACCGACATCCATTCGGTCCTGATCATCGGCGCCGGCCCGATCATCATCGGGCAGGCCTGCGAATTCGACTATTCCGGCACCCAGGCCTGCAAGGCGCTCAAGGAAGAGGGCTACCGCGTCATCCTGGTCAACTCGAACCCGGCCACGATCATGACCGACCCGGAATTCGCCGACCGCACCTACCTGGAACCCATCACGCCCGACTGCCTGGAGAAGATCATCGAGCGGGAAGTCGGGGAGTTGAAACGCCTCGGCGCGGCCGGCAAGCTCGTGCTCCTCCCGACGCTCGGCGGCCAGACCGCCCTCAACACCGCCATGGCCCTGTTCCGCCGCGGCGTGCTCGACAAATTCGGCGTCGAGATGATCGGCGCCAATGCCCAGGCCATCGAGCGGGGCGAGGACCGGCAGGTCTTCAAAGACCTGATGATTTCCATCGGGCTGGACGTGCCCATCAGCGGCACCGCCCACACGCTGGAGGAAGCCCGCCTCGTCGCCGAGCGGATTGGCCGTTTTCCGCTCATCCTCCGCCCCGCCTTCACCCTGGGCGGCACCGGCGGCGGCACCGCCTACAACCGGGACGAGTTCGAGGAGATGGTCAAGCGCGCCCTCGAACTCTCCCCGGTCTCGGAGGTGCTCATCGAGGAATCGCTCCTGGGCTGGAAAGAGTTCGAGATGGAGGTCATGCGCGACCGCGCGGATAACTGCGTCATGATCTGCTCCATCGAGAACTTCGACCCCATGGGCGTCCACACCGGCGATTCCATTACCGTGGCGCCCATCCAGACGCTCACGGACAAGGAATTCCAGATCATGCGCGACGCCGCTTTTGCCGTCATCCGCGCGGTCGGCGTCGAGACCGGCGGCTCGAACATCCAGTTCGCCGTCAACCCCAACAACGGGCGCATGGTCCTCATCGAGATGAATCCGCGCGTCTCGCGCTCCTCGGCCCTGGCCTCCAAGGCCACCGGCTTCCCGATTGCCAAGATCGCCGCCAAGCTGGCCGTCGGCTACCTGCTCGATGAGATCAAGAACGACATCACCCGCGAAACCCCGGCCAGCTTCGAGCCTACCATTGACTACGTGGTCACCAAGGTGCCCCGCTTTACCTTCGAGAAATTCCCCCAGGCCGACCCCACCCTCAACACCCAGATGAAGAGCGTGGGCGAGGCCATGGCCATCGGCCGCACCTTCAAGGAATCCCTCCAGAAGGCCCTCCGCTCCCTGGAGACCGGCCGCTACGGCCTGGGCGGCGACGGCACCCCCTGGCGCTTGGGCGACAAACTCTATGGCGACCGCGACCTCCTCCCCCGCGAACTCATCACCCGCAAGCTCAGCGCTCCCAACGCCGAACGCGTCTTCTTCCTCCGCCACGCTCTCCGCGCCGGCTTCACCGTCGAAGAAATCTTCCAGCTCACCAAGATCGACCGCTGGTTCCTGACCCAGATCAAGGAGATCGTCGATTTCGAGGAGGTCCTGGCAAAGACAAGGGATTGAAGAAGCTGACCAGGAAGCTGGTGTCGCAATAGACCATCATTCCCGGTCCTCGATAATTATCCGCGCAAGGTCTGTCCGAACATGTTCGCCCGGATTTGGAATCTCCTCGATCAGTTCCTCGAGTCGTAAAGGGCGGCACGTTCGGTTCTGCTCAAGACCCACCGCCTTGAAACTGACGCGGTGCCCCTCAGACACTGGAAGGCCGGGCGCAGCGTAAAGGCTCGACTATTGATTTTATTGATGTAGCCAGCAAAAGTATCAATTTCTCCGATTCCGCCGCGTGACGTTAAATTGCTTCCATGAAGCAAAACCAAAACGATCTGAATATCGAACAACGGCTGGCAACGCGGCATCTACTTCAGTTGTGCTTGCTGCCCCTGCTCACGGTGCTGGTTTGGGCCGGGTGCAAGCAGGATGCGAAGGTCGCTGCCGACATCAATCCATTCGGCACCTACACCCTGGTAAGCGTCGACGGGAACAAGCTGCCTTGCACTGTAAAGCACGAAGGGGCCGCCCTGACCGTCAAATCCGGCACCTTCGTCATAAATTCCGATGGCACTTGCAGCAGCAAGATGAATTTCTCCTTGCCGTCAAGCGGCGACTCAAGCCGTGAGGTCAAGGCCAGCTACACCCGCCAAGGCTCAAAACTGACCATGCAGTGGGAGGGGGCGGGCACCACCACCGGCACAGTCGGGGGTGATACTTTCACGATGGACAACGAGGGGATGATCCTCACTTACCACAAATAAGATGGAGCGATCGAAGCGACCAAGGCAGCTCGCAGGGCAAACCGATATTAAAATCAAGACCCGAAAGTGGCCGTCGAACTCGAACCAGACAAAGCCCATCCCGGCCTAGCTCAAAGTGGGGTTTACGTTCTGGCTTGCGATCTGGATTCCCTTCTATTGGCAGCACTACGGCCCCCAAAACTCTCTCTGGTTCTGTGACATTGGAAACCTCGTGATCGCCGCGGCACTCTGGCAGTCCTGGCAGCAATTGGCAAGTGTTCTTGCTGGTTGCGCCTCCGCCGCGTTGAGCTATTGTTCAGCGTGCAGGCGCAATGGACCAATCGAGTTGCCGCCGCGGCCGGGCTGGCCGCGCTGCTTGGCAGCAGTAGTTTGCAGGCCCAGGCCCAAACCGGCGCGGCGCCCCGGGCCGTCGTACCAGCCCCAGCCACCAATGCCGTTATGGACAAATTTCACAAACCCGCCCCCGGCGAACTCAGGCGCAAGCTCACGCCGATGCAGTTCGAGGTGACGCAGAACGCCGCGACCGAGCCGGCCTTCGGCAACGCCTACTGGGACAACAAAAGGCCCGGCCTCTATGTCGATATCGTCTCGGGCAAGCCGCTGTTCAGTTCCCTGGACAAATTCGACTCCGGCTGCGGCTGGCCGAGCTTTAGCCGCCCGCTCGAGGGCCGCGAAATCCTCGAACGCCCCGATCACTCCCACGGCCGGGAGCGCACCGAGGTCCGCTCCAAGACCGCCGATTCCCATCTGGGCCACGTTTTCAACGACGGCCCCGGTCCCACCGGCCTGCGCTACTGCATCAACTCCGCCGCCCTGCGCTTTATCCCCCTCGACAATATGGAGCAGGCCGGCTACGGCGCCTGCCTGCAACCGTTCATCAAAGCCGGGCTTTACAAGCCCCCGGCAAAACCCGCCGCGCCCGCCAACCAAAAGTGAGCCGGGCGGCGGCGGCAGTGGGGCAGGCGCCTCGCCCGCTTCGGTCTGGACTCCGCCGTAAGTGCTGTCACCTGCCCCAGGAATTTTAGCGAGGCTGCGCCTCAGACGACCTGTGGAATCCCGATTCGGAATCGGGATTCATTGAGAATTGAGTATTGAGTATTGCTTATTGGTCATTGAGTCCGCAGCGGGCAGGCGAGTTTTGGGCTTGGCCTTCGCCGTCGAAACCGATTTTCCGAACGAGTTTTGCCAGTCAGGAATTCCAGGGGCTTCACTTTCATTTGCTGTAGATGAACATCCGCTCGTAAATGCCGCTGGCGCCGAAGACATCGATATTGTTGAGCACCCGGAGAGTGATCTGGTTGGACTGGCCCGGCCGGACCAGCCCCGAGATGTCCAGGTCCAGGGTCTGCGGACGAGACCAGGGCATCTGGTATGGCCGATGGCCCGCGTATTGGCCGTTGACCCAGACCCAGACCTCGTTCACCACCGCTGGCGCGCAGAGCCAAACGGACCTGCCTGCAGCTTGCGCGGGCAGTTCCACCCGCAGCCGATACCAGGTCACGCCCCGATAGGCATGGCCGGCCGTGTCGCTCAAGCCCTGGTTTTCCCAGCCTTTGGTCGTCAGCAGCGCTCGCCAACTGGAGTCGTCGAACCCGGCATCCTGCCAGCGGAGATAGCGGCCGTCGTCAAAGGGATCGCTGCGTCCGCGCGCGGCCTCGGGCAACACGGCCAGGAGCGTCCCCTGCGGGCCATCGGCCTTGGCGGCGAGGGCGAGCAGGCGCTTCGCCTCCCAGTCGGGCCCGTACACCGCGTAAGGCTCGTAGCCGAGGAAAGGCGAGCGGCGGTTCAACTCGGCCAGGCGGCTCACCAGGGCCTCCGCGGACCTGGCGGCGTCCGAGAAGCGGCATTGCCGCTTGGCGGCTTCCATGGCCGCGTAATCCCGAATTTGGTCGAACATCATTCGTTCGAGGTGAACGCGGATCAATTGCGGTTCGGCCTTGGCCCGGCGCTCAGCTCTGGCGATTTGGGCTGCCAGTCGCTGCAGGAGCGACGGGGTGTAAATGCTGTTGAGTACGACGTCCTCGTGCCCGTGGGCCTTGGTGGTGGCAAAGGCGCTTTCCAGCGCCTCGTAGTAGGCCTTCATCGGGCGGGCGGCGCGGCCGAACCAGCGGGTGTAAAAGTCCTCCAGCAACGCGTCCACATCGGTCGTGGTGTCCCACTCCAGGGCGGCACGGGCCAGGCGAGTGGGGATGCCGGTGAGCGACCAATCGGCCTCGTCCTGGTCGTGGAAGCCGAGCAGGCCCCGTTGGTGCAGCAGCGGGATGTCGCGCCGGAGGCGGTGCACCATGGGGGTGAGCGTGAATTTGCCCGCCAGCATGGTGTAGTTGTAGTTGTAAATCCAGACCTTGTCGCACAGCCGGCCCCACTGGCGGAGCATCTGGCCCTGGCGCCGCATCTGCCAGCAACCCGGGTCGTCATAAGCGTGCAAGGTGCAGGCGCAGATGTTGGCGAACATCACCACCAGGTTGCCCCGCCGGTTGAAGGCGCCCAACTCGGGCGGGATGTCACGATTGGCGTAGCCGTTGGTCACCAGCCAGTGGTCCGGGAATTCCCGGTTCACCTCCTCAAGGATGGCATTGACGAAGTGAAACCACTCATTGCTGATGGAGGCCTCGGGCAGCGGATCACGGTCGTTGGCGCCGTAGCCGTCGAAGCCGTTGGCCAGTTTCTGACAGTTGGCGCAGTAGCAGCGCGGCAGGCCGTCATCGGGCGCGAAGGCGGAGTAGCGTTTGCCGGCGCGCGCCTCGGCCTTCACCCGCCCCGCCACGCAGGCAATCATCCCGGTGCTGGTCATGCAGGCCATGTGCTCGTCCCGGGTTCCATCGCGCCGCAACGCAAACCATTCCGGGTGCTTTTGAAACTCCTGCTGGTCCGGCAGGTAATTGCGGAGGGAAGAATCGCCCGGCACGCCGAACCACTCCTGCATGCGCGGATTCATCTTGTGATGTATCTTCCATTCGGTGTCCTCCTCGCCCATGCGGTCCCGATGATGCTCCCAATAATTGCGCATCCGGAAGTCCGGCCGCTGCCGGACGGCCAGTTCGGGCACGGCCAGTGTGCGCGCTCGCGGCACCACCTCGCCAAAGGGCCCGGGCATGAACCACCGCACGCCCAGCCGGTGCAACAACTCGACCACCGCGTAGCGCGTGCCGAAATACGGCCCGGCATCGTTGCCCGCCAGCACCAACTGGTCGCCCCGGCACTGCACCACAAATCCCTCCTCGCCCAGTTGGCGGGTAAGGCCGGAGGGAATCTCCAGCCCGGGGACCTGTTCGGTGAGCCGGCTCGCACCGACGAGGACCAGACGGCCGCCGGCGGCCTGGGCATCCGTGACAATCGGCAGTTCGGCCGAGCTCATCCGGCGCACGTAGCCCTGGAGCTCGGCGGCGGCAACGCGCGCGTTTTCGGAAGGGGCCGCCGCCAGGACGATGCTCGCGGCCGGGCGCCCCTCCTGCGTGAGGAGGAAAGTCCCGGCTGAGGCGTAGGATACGCCAGCCAGGCTGGCCATCGTGAGAGTTGCCCTCCAGCCGGCAAGCCCGGCCAGACTTGCCCGCCGCTCTCGCGGTTTGCTTATGTGGGCGTGTGTTGTGACGGTTCGTTGCATTGCATTCTCTGGCTCGAAAGCGCTTCAAGCTGGTCCATCAATCGGATTACACTGCCGGGCCGCTAACAAGCCAAGCCGAAAAACGCTGTCGCGCTGCCGGACTGGTGGATGTTTGGCCCTCAATTCTCCAGGCCGTGATTATGCGCTAACGGGAGCCCAAGCGATGAGGCGGAGAGGTGGCCGGCTGGCGTCGCAGTGGGGAACGAGAGGTCATAATTGGTCATAATTGGTCAAAGGGGGGGTGGAGTCCTTCACATCACGCGCGGTGCTGATGCCGAACATTGCTGCTCAGGCACGGCGGCCTGAGCGCGTCCGATACGCAGACGAGACGGAATCCCGCCGTTCAATGCTGTCCAACGCGCGGCATCGGGCCTCGTCGCATAAAGAGGGGCTTTTCTTTTTATCCTTTAGTTTGGCCCCACAGGGCAGGTAAATGATCTTACGTGAAAACCATACCATCTCGAGAAACCGTGGCGCAGGCGCGGCCGGGCAGTCGTCGAATCCCGCTCATTATTGTGCTGGTTTTGGGGTGGTGGGCAGGTTCGGCCGGGGTGCGCGCGGCCTCGGACATAGTCATCGCGGATTTCGAAGGGACAAATTACGGGAATTGGACGGCGACTGGAACGGCCTTCGGGCCGGGGCCGGCCCGCGGGACCCTGCCGGCCCAGATGGAAGTCAGCGGTTTTGTCGGGCACGGCCTCGTCAATAGCTTTTCCGGCGGCGACGCCTCAACCGGCACACTCACTTCGGCCGAGTTAACGATCAGCCGCAAGTACATCCGCTTCCTGATCGGCGGCGGGGGCTGGCCAGGTAAGACCTGCATGAATTTGCTGGTGAACGGCAAAGTAGTGCGGACGGCGACCGGGCCGAACACTCAGCCTGGCGGGAGTGAGAAGCTTGCCCCGGAAGCGTGGGACGTGGGCGAGTTTGCGGGAGAGACTGCGCGCCTCGAGATCGTGGACCAGGCGACCGGCGGCTGGGGCCATATTAACGTGGATCAAATTGTGCAAACCGACCAAAAACTGCCCGCGCTGCTCAGCAATGTGACGCGGGAGATAGCGGTGGAAAAGTGCTGCCTGAATCTTCCGGTCAAGAACGGCGCACCCAGCCGGCACGTCAGTCTTCTCGTCGAAGGCAAAGTCGAACGGGAGTTTGACATTGAACTGGCGGACGCGGAACCGGATTGGTGGGCCTTCATCGATGTGCTGCCCTTTAAAGGAAAGCGGGCCGTGCTCAAGGCCAACACGCTGCCGGAAGACTCGGCCGCCTTGAGTTCCATTGAGCAATCCGACCAAATCAAAGGGGCAGAGAACCTTTACCATGAGAAACTCCGACCCCAGTTCCACTTTTCCTCTCGGCGTGGTTGGAATAACGACCCCAACGGGCTGGTCCACTACAAGGGTGAGTATCACCTCTTCTACCAGCACAACCCTTACGGGTGGAACTGGGGGAACATGCACTGGGGTCATGCGGTCAGCCGTGACCTGGTCCACTGGCAGGAACTGCCGGTCGCGCTTTATCCCGACGAACATGGCCCGATCTTTTCCGGCTCCGCAGTAGTGGATTGGGACAACACTGCCGGCTTTCAAACCGGGTCGGAAGCGGTGCTAGTCTGTATCTTCACCGCCGCCGGCAGTCCCTTTACGCAGGGCCTTGCCTTCAGCAACGACCGAGGACGCACCTGGACCAAGTACGCCGGCAACCCTGTGCTTCCGCACCTCATGGGCGGCAACCGCGACCCAAAGGTCATCTGGTACGCCCCGGAGAAAAAGTGGGTCCTGGCGCTGTACCTCGATGGGAGCGACTATGCCCTCTTTGCTTCGCGGGACCTCAAACATTGGGAACGGATGAGCGGTATCACCCTCCCCGGCACAAGTGAGTGCCCGGAATTGTTTCCTATTCCCCTGGATGGCAACCAGAAGGACACTCGCTGGGTCTTTTACGGCGGGAACGGGCGCTATTTGATCGGCAATTTCGACGGCCAGACCTTCACGCCCGAGTCCGGCCCCCACAGCCTGCAGCAGGGCAACTGCTGGTATGCGTCGCAGACCTTCAACGACATCCCGCCTGAAGATGGCCGCCGTATTCTAATTCCGTGGGGCCAAATGAACACTCCCGGCATGCCGTTCAACCAGATGATGGGCCTGCCGGTGGAACTCACGCTGCGCACCACGGGGGCCGGCCCTCGCCTCGCTGCCGTGCCGGTCAAGGAATTGGCGTCGCTGCGGCTCGGTTCCCACCCCATCGCGGCGGGGGCGATTCATCCCGGTGAAAATCTGCTGGCAGGCTTGGAGGGAGAGTTGTTCGACCTCGTAACGGAACTGGTCCCCGCAGCGGCCACTGAGGTTGGGTTTAATCTGCGCGGCGTGCCGGTGGTCTATGATGTGAAACGACAGGAACTGCTTTGCCAGGGCAAGAAAGCCGCGCTCAAGCTCGTCGACGGCAAAATTCGCCTGCGCTTCCTGGTGGATCGCACCTCGATAGACATCTTCGGCAACGACGGCCTCCTCTATATGCCGATGGGTGTGATCGTTCCCCCCGACAACCGCTCGCTGGAACTCTTCGCCAAAGGCGAGGGCTCGCGAGTTGCCCGGCTGGAGGTTTTCGACCTGGGGTCAGCTTGGTGATATGAACCTGAATCCCTGGTAACCTATGGCGTTTGTGCCAAGGGAAAACATGAGAAGGTCAGTCCCGGAATTCTGAATCGTATTCATAACTGGACCGCCCCATTGGTTTCGCAGGCCTTCTCCAGCAGCAGGTGATAGTAGTTGTTCATCATCACCCAGGCGTGAAGGCGCCAGCCGGTCTTTTCGCAGGCCTCCGCCAGCGTTTCCAGCCACGGCTTCTGGTCGCGATCCCCGGCGTAAATATCGCGGCCCTGATTTGGCCGGGCCATGACATGATAGACAGCCCCGGCATACTCGAGGCGAATCTTCCGAGCCATCGGCGCGCGTCCTGCGCTCAATCCGCCGTTCCCTCAAGCCAGGTTTCCGATTCCCCGGATTGACCCTCTAGATTTACGTCCAATTCAACTAAGGATGGTACAGTCCGAAGAAGCAATTCGCGGGCGGATGTCCAAACGCCGTGTTCAATGTTGACTGGTTGATAACGGCTAAACGTTCAGCCGCCCCCACCGAAATCCAACCTGTGGCGGCGGTTGGCAGGCTCAACCACTGAGAGCTTCCAAGTTTATTCGTGAGATTCTCGGTAGCGTAAAGGTTCGTGAAGCCTCCGTCCGGAGTGCGCCAAGTCACCCAATATTTTGCATCCGGAGCGGTGATGATAACACCAAGTGGGTCCGCGGTGTTCTTGGCCCACGTCGTGGCATCAAGCACGTATGGCTGCCCAGGTGTTCCCGCCGAGACGAAATCATCGTCGATCGACTTCGCCGCCCCGGTGATTTTGACCCGGCTGAAAGTGGACGACTGTCCGATGTTCGCATTGTTATTCGGCTGGTCGCCAACATAGACAAACAGCGGATCCTGGAAAAGAGACGCGTCACTGGCAGGGATCGTGAAGTTCGTGCTGGTGTTGTCGGGGGCCGTTACCGTGACGTTCGTGTTGTTATTAAAGGTCAGACTCCACGTTCCCAAAGGTCCCGCGGTGCACACCTTGCTCACAGTTAAAGACGCATTCCAGCTACTGGGCTGGTTGACCTTGTACTGGAAAGAACCCGTCGCCGTTTGATCCAGGTTCTCAACGACGTATAGGGCTGCTACGTCCGCCGAATCCCAATCGATGCTATCGTCAATAGGAGAGCCCGCCATGCCTGCCTTTGGGATAAGGAACATTTGGGATGCAAATCCAGGGTAGTTCGCTCCTGGAAAGGCGCCGATGTTCATGGAATATGTGGTTGTGTTCGACGCGGCCGTGGCCGTGTTCCAGGAATAGTCGCTGTTGACCGTTGCGATCATCTGGCGCTGCCACGTCCCGCCCGCCTGGCTGCAAATGCAGGTCAGCCCCGCCGGGGGTGCCTTGGCTAGGCTTAGAGCGGGCCGATTCGTATTGACTGATGGCGGCGCCGTGAATTTAACATTGTCAATCCAGTAAGAGACGGTGTTGGTGAGACTGCTTCCACCGTTGGAGATAAACCCAACCACAGCTTCGCTGTAGCTCCCGCTCGGAACTCCCGAAAAATAGCCCTGGATATGCTGCCAGCCGTTTGTCGCCATCAACGGGGCCCAGCCCACCACTGAGGTCCAGGGATTATTCACGATGAGTTCCACAGCTCCGTAAGTCCCATCCAGCGCGGTGAAAGAGTTCGTGACATCGACCTTGATATCAATATCATAGGTTATATAGGCAGAGGAATCGAACGCCCCGGTGTAAAAGGCAACCTGCACGTCGTTCCAACTCTCGTTCCAATTGGGGTCGGAGTTGGTCGGCCAATTCACCGTCAGGTACATCGACCCGCTGTTCGGGTTCCCATTGGCGTCCTGCGATGCATCCCACGCCTGGGCGCAGCTATAGGCATAACTCCTGAAATTCTCCCAGTCGATTCCGCTTATGGCGGAGTCGAAAGTGTTGATCATCAGATCTTGCGCCGGGGCCACGGCGGCCGAGCATATCACCGCGACCATCGCGAAGCCGGCTAAAGCCCGGAGGACGCCTTGGGGCATGGTGGAGTGTTGGTTAACGTTTTGTGTTTTCATTGGATTTAGGTTCATTGTTTTATCGGCTTGGTTCGAGGTCATTGTTTTTACTTCAGTTATTGCTTTATCTATTGGTGTTCCAGGCTGCTCACCACGCGGTAGAAGCGCGCTAGTGAGGAAGCGACATCGGTAACACTCCATTCGGTCGTGCTCGTATTAGTGGTTAGCAGCGGCTTCCAGGCGGCAAAATTGGAGGTGTTCTCCACGGTCCATTCTCCCGGAACAGCGTTGCTGACTGTAAGTTCAAAACCGGAGCCGGAGCGCCTGCCGCTCAACGTCGGCTGCGCGGCGTCGGCCGCCACCGAAAACTGCCCCAGGGTAAGCCAGCCGGCGAGATCGGCGTCTTGGGCCTCGTTGGCAAAGCGGAAAGGCGCGCCGTTGGTGAGCGGATTCTGCGCGCGCAGCACGCATGTGTATTGCCCGGCCGTGAGGCCGTGATTGGTTTGGGTATAACACCAGACGGCATTGGAGTCTGCTGGAAGGAGCGAAGAGAGCTTCCACGTTGTTGTCCAGGTTTGCGCGAGCGCATGGCTGCTGTTGAGCGCGCCGAGTTGCAGCGGCCAGTCGTAGTAAAATGGCGCAACTCCTGTATTCAGAATTTGCACGCTCACATTCAGCGGCCCGGAAACGCAAGCATCGACCAAGGCGGCGTTGGTGACATAAATCTCATAACCCAACTGCTGGGCGCCGGCCAGCGCGAGCTCCTTCTGGGTGCCAGTGAAGCCCGGATCAAACACGCCCTGGTTCAACAGCCACGAGGCGTGGGTAAGGTTTACACAGTCAGGGAAATCCTGCCCTGGTGGCACGCAGTTCGTCTGGCTGGTGTCCCACAGGCAAAGCTGGACTTCCGGCCGCACCTCGCCGCCGATGGGCTGCGTGCGCCACTTGTTCGTTTCACCCGCGGCCTTGAGGAGGCCCAGGAACATATAACTGGGCGGATCAATCGTTTCATACGCAAACGAATCATCGTGATAACCGATGGGCCGCGCCGTCGGGTTGGTGCCGCTGGGCCAACGCACCAGCAATTTGGTTTTGCCGAACGCATTTTCATACGCCGTCAGCACTTCGTCCTCAACGGCCACCGAAGCAAACCAGTTGCTGTGGGGGTACGTGTGCCATTCCCCCCAGAAGCCGAGCAGGCCGAGCTCGAGGAAGCCGATGCGCCCATCACCATCGTAACGCGCCCCGAGCGCGGCAATGAAATTCGTCAACGCCTGCTGCAAATTCGCATCCTCGTAGTTCGGACAGAGACTGACGCCGTTGTTGCCGTAGTCGGTGTAACTGTGCGTCGTCAAACCGCCGTCCAGCAGATACTGCGGGATGCCGCTCGGCAGCGTGGGATAGTCGAGATAGACGCGAAACACGGTTTGATGACCACGCCTGGCGTCGCTGCTCAGCAGCGTGTCGAGGCTGGCCCAGTTGAAGTTCGTTGGACCGCTCATCAATGCGCGCAACGGGAGATAGCTCCATTCCATGCTGTAAGGGAATGTCGTGTAACTGCCCGAATAGGGCAAAAACCCCTTGAGCGGATTATTTGGCGGCGCCGCGGCATAGCCGAGCAAGTATGAATTTGTCTCCCGAGGCGCCGCTGCCGCACGGCCAACGAAAACCGCTCCTAAAAGAAAGCAGGCGGCCCGCTTCATGATAATGTAAACGGCTTCATTGAGGGCTTGGAATGGCGGCAGAAATAATCCAATTCTTATGCCAATCTAATGTCCATAAATCTCTCATGGTCAGTCCCGGAATTCTGAATCCTATTCATAACTCGACCGCCCCGTTGGTTTCGCAGGCCTTTTCCAGCAGCAGGTGATAGTAGTTGTTCATCATCACCCAGGCGTGAAGGCGCCAGCCGGTCTTTTCGCAGGCCTCCGCCAGCGTTTCCAGCCCCAGCTCCCGGTCGCGATCATCGGCGTAAATATCGCGGCCCTAATTTCCCCGGGCCATCATATAATAGACAGCCCCGGCATACTCGATGCGAATCTTCCGAGCCATCGGCGCGCATCCTGCGCTCAATCCGCCGTTCCGTCAAGCCATGTTGCCGATTTCCGGGACTCACCCTTTGACCCTTCAACCTAAACGCACCGCCGCCAACGGCTCCCGGTGGCGATATGGGCGGCCCGGACCAGGCGGGAGCGGGGATGGACAGCAGCAACCGAAGCCCGTAACCTGCCCGTGTGCTTTTTGGTGCTCACTGTTCAACGCAAGGCGGAATTCACACGGCGTTGAGACGCGCAAAACAAATCGGAGCGTCATCGTGCCAGTTCTTCGTCAAGAACAACATGCAGTGGTTCGGCAAGCCCTACTCGCCGCAGGACCTGGCGTTGTATGCGAACGAACTGGCCGCCAACACGCTCGCCTGGGTCTTCGGCCATACCGGTTACCTCATCAATCTCGCCGCGCCGCCCTCGGAAAACCGCGACCGCTCCATCCAGTCCCTCGTCCAGGAAATCCGCCTGGCGACGGACCTGGGCCTGCCGTTCCTGGTCCTGCACCCCGGCGCCCACCTGGGTGCGGGCGAAGCCGCCGGCCTCAACAAGGTCGTGGCCGGCCTGGACGAGGCCCTCCGTCTCACCCGGGATTGCCCCGTGCGCATCGCCCTGGAAAACACCGCCGGCCAGGGCACCTGCCTGGGCCACCAAATCAAGCACCTCGCCGCCATCTTCCAGCGGGTGCAGCAGCCGGAACGGCTGGGCCTGTGCCTTGACACCGCCCATTTCTTCGCCGCCGGCTACGACCTCCGCGCCCCCAAAGGCTGGCACGCCGCCATCCGCCAAGTCGAGGCCCTCATCGGCCTCAAGCAAATCCTGGCCTTCCACCTCAACGACTCGAAGACCGGCCTGGGCTCGCGCGTGGACCGCCACGCCCACATCGGCCAGGGCGAGCTCGGCAACCAAGCCTTCCGCCACATCGTGAACGACCCCCGTTTCAAGCACCACCCGGGCTGCCTGGAAACCCCCAAGTCCAAGAGCCTGAAGGAGGACATCGAAAACCTGGCCACGCTGCGTTCGCTGGTCAAGCCCGCCAAACGATAAGAACCGCCAGGACTCAGCGCGGCCCAGCCGCCACCGAACTGAAATCCCACCCGCTCACCTTGCTGGAACGGGCTGCGGCTGTCCCTCGCCGGCCAAGGCCCGGAGCCAGCGCTGCGCCGTGGCGTTGTTCGCATCGATGCGCAGCGCCTCCTCGAATTCCCGGCGGGCCTCCGCGTGCCTGTGCTGGTGCAACCAGGCCAGCCCCAGGTTCACATGCGCCTCGAGCAGCTTGGGATTGAGCCTGGCCGCCTCGGCAAACTGCGCGATCGCTTCCTCCTCCTTGCCTCGCCGGCGCAATTCGGCCCCCAGGCCCACGCGCGCCGCGGCCTGCTCCGGGTCCAGCCGCACCGCCTCCGCAAACTGCCCTTCCGCCTCGTCCACCTTTCCTTTCGCATCCAAAGCCACTCCCAGCCAACAGTGCGCCGTGGCATCGGTCGGATTCAACTGCACCGCCCGGCGCAGAGTCGTCAGCGCCTCGTCCACCCAGCCCTGGGCGAAGGCCGTCTTGCCCAGCCGCAGCAGTGCCTCCGGGTTCTCCGAGGTGTGGCTCAGCGCCTGGCGGAAATGCTTCCGGGCCTCTTCCTTCCGGCCCGAGGCCTCCAAGAGCGTCCCCAGGTTCAAATGCGTCTCGCCGGCCGCCGGCTTCAGTGCCAGCGCCCGCTCGTACTGCCCAAGGGCGGCCTGTGACTTTCCGAGGCTGATCAGCGCCAGCGCCAGCCCGTTGAGCAACGGCACCGAATCCGGCTCGACCCGCAATCCCGCCTCGAATTGCGTGAGCGCCTCTTGCGCACGGCCCGCTTGGACCAGGACCAGACCCAGCTCCAAGTAGCCCATGAAATAGTGAGGGAGCAACTGGGTCACTTGCCGGCAGCAGGCCTCCGCCCCGGATACGTCCCCGGCCTTGAGCAGCAGCTCGCCCAGGTTTCTCTGCAAAACCCAGTCGCCCGGCGCCAACGCCAGCGCCTGCCGATACCCCTCAATGGCCTTGGCGCGGCCGCCCCGGCTGGCCGCGGGCAAGAGCCGCTCGACCTGCGCTTGCAGCCGCTGGCAACGCTGGGCATGGTCAAGCTGCGCGGTGAACGGCGCCTGGTTGAGCCGCAGCATCACGCTTTGGAGCGCCTTGCACCGCTCCCATTCCGTCCAACCCAGCCGCCGCGCGCATTGTTCCGGCTCCGCCCACGCCGGCCGGGCATCCCGCCGCTGGCCAAGCGACGCCGGCAGCACCCTCGCCACCTGCTCGGCTATCCCTCGCCCCACCCGGTAATTGCCCTCGAAAGTCAGGTGAACCTGCTCGTAGAGCCATTCCTCTCCCGGCAACCCGCCCGGACTCTCCCGCCCCAAAGCCGCCTCGCTGTCCACCAGGAAAATGCCCTCCTGCTCCCTGCCCCCGGCAGCCTGCCGAATCAGCTCCCTGAGCCGGCTGTCCGCCCGGAACCTGAGGGTGTCATAATCCCGCGCCAGAACATAATGGCGCCGCGCCTCCTCCTCCCGCCCCAATCCCAGGCAGCATCGGCCCCAACGAAACTGCAAATCCGCAAAGTGGTCGTCCAGGCGGCCGGCGCTGCCGAACAACTCCACCGCTCGGGCGCTGTTGCCGGCCGCCTCGGCCTCGCAGCCCGCCTGGTAAAGCTGCTCCCATTGTTTGGCCTGGCTCGCCCCCAAATCAACCCGGTGCTCTGACGCGAAGGGCGCACAGTCCCTCAGGTTGCTGACTACCGTACTGACCACCATCTTGACCCCATGCGCTCGCCCAAGCCTCAGGATGTCAGCCAGGTTCCGCGCGAAATGCCCATAAACCGCCTCCATCCGCGCGTCGTCGTGCCGCACCTGGTGCCCGACAAAGAGCCCCATCCCCCACCCGCTCTCCCTGGCCGGACCCCTGCCCGCTCCCTCCGCCAAACCGGCCAGCAACTCCCCCAGCCGGCTCCGCTTGAGCGCCAACGCCGTCCGGATCAGCGCCAGCCTCGGCGCTCGCGCGCCAAAAACCGTGCCGCTCCCATAAGGCCCCACCACCTCGTTGTTGCCCATGTACAAAACCCAGATATCACCCTCCCGCCTTGCGCAATCTCGCGCAATCTCCCGAATCACATGCGAATTTATCCCCGTCATCGCCGCATTGATCACCTCGAACTTCCCCCCGGGAAACCGTTCCCCCAGCAGTGCCTCCAAAACCCGGGGCAATCCGAAGTCCGGCCTCGGATCGCCATACGCCGCCGATTCGCCAAACACAAAAATCCGGCACGTCCCCGCCCCCTTCACCGCCGGTATGGCCATCGGCCGAGGCGTGCGCGCCAGCGCCGGACCAAAAAAACGCCAGCCGAATCTCTCGTTCTCAATGAACACCCGCTCGCCCCTGACTTTACCGGGCAGCAGAAAGGCCGTCGGGTACCCGTAGCCAAAAAGCCGAAGCCCGCCCTCAACCAGCAGCAGCACCGCCGCCGGCACAAACACCATCAGCGCCAGGCGCAGCCCCCGCCTCTGCCACCGCTTGGCTCGGCCGTCCGGTTTGGCTGGCTTCGCCTGGGCCGTTTCAATCCCGGCCTGAGGCGCGGGCGGCTGGCCCGGACGGCGATTGCGCAAATGAGCCTTCTTTCTGCTCATGATTGAGTGTTCTTCTGCGAATGTAACCAAGCTCAGCCAGCCTGGCGCCCCCGGAGCGCGCGCGGCCCGGTCCGGGAGCGGCCCTCAGGCCGGGAAGCGCCCCCCGGGACTCGGCTCCGCCTACTCCGGGCAATCCATTTGAATGCTGGAGAGCCGGCCGCGGACGCATCCCACCTTGATGACCGCGTTGGTCGTCTCGTAGATGAGCCAACACTGGCTGCCCACAGCCGCGTAGTCGCGGAAGTTCGGGTCGCCCAGGGCGCGGAGGCACTCCTCGATCTTTGGCGTGAGCGAGAGGGTCCGCTCCAGGCTCGGCAGGTCATGGGTGAAGATGGACTTCACGCGGTTGCTCGAGGGCTCGAAAAACACGCTCACTTCCTTGTAGCAGAAGCGGGGGCCGCCAAAGCCTTTGGCCCACAACTGCGGCGGCTTGCCCCACTGGGTCACCACCTCGTCCATGGTCATGCCGGGACGCACCCCGGCGAGGGCGCCGGTCGCTTTGAGCCTGGCCAGGTTCGTCAGGGCGTGCATCAGCTTGTAGCCCGTGTTATTCGTGTCCACCAGCAGCGGCGACATGACCTCCCAGCTCTCGGCATTGGCCGTGGTGAAGCTCAGGAAATGGCGATAGAACTCCTGGTCCGCGGCCGACGAACTGAGGGCGCCGAGGGCCAGGAGCAGTGCGGCATAATGGCGGATGGCATGCATCGGGCAAACCGTCTTGTCGGGCTCAGGACAAAGCGCGCGCGCCGGGGGCTGCTGGGTAGTGGGGCAGGCGTCTCGCCTGCCATGCGCGCGCCGCCCCGCGCGCGGGGGCTGCTGCCAGGTCGCCGGCTGCGCTCATGCTTCCAGGAAAGCAGACCGGCGCCGGTTTGGCAAGGCGGGAAAAGCCGCGCCGCCGCGCCGCTCTCCAAACCTCCACGCTCGCGGCTTTGCCAACCCCCGGCGGTCCGGCCAATGCCGTTGCCAATCGCATTGGGGAGCCTGCCGGCTTGAAAGTGTGCGCTACCGGCTGACCGGGCGAGGCTCCGCGGTTCCCGGCGCGAAGGAAACGCTCGGTCCGGTCTCACCCTGGCCGTCAATCCGGTAGCGCTGGTGCGTGTAGAGGTCATCCGCCACCTGGTACAGGGCGATGGCATCCTGCTCCAGTTCGCGGTCGGCCGCGGAGGGCTGCCCCAACAGACTCATCTCCACCACCTTGGGGTCGCCGGCATAAAACTCCTCGGTCCGCATCAAGCCCAGGACCACGAGCCGCTCCCGCGCCAGCAGGCCGATGTCCCGATTGTGATCGAGCAGGGCCCGGCCTTGTTCCGGACGGCTTTTCAGCAGGTCCTGGCCGAAGAACATCGTCTCATACGGCCGGCCAATCAGGCCCAGAATGGTCGGGGGCACATCGAGCGAACTGCCCAGTTGCCCAAGCCGGCTCGGGCTTTTGACCACCGCCGGCCCGGCCAGGAGCAGCGGAATCTCATAAGAATGGATGGGAATGCTTTGTTCGCCGTAAACGCGCGCCCCATGGTCGGCCAGCACCATGAACACCGTGTTGGTCCAGAACGGCTCTTTTTTGGCGGCGCGGAAGAATTGGCCCAGGGCGAAATCGGAGTACTTGACCGCGTGCTCGCGTTTCCGCCGGGCGGGGTCTTCGGGGATTTTGCCTTTGGGATAGGTGTAAGGCTTGTGGTTGGAAACGGAAAGGACCGTGGCCAGGAACGGCTTGCCCGCCTGGGCCAGTTCGCGGCATTCCTCCAGCGCCCGTCCGAAGATGTCTTCGTCGCACACGCCCCAGATGGTGGTGAAGGTCGGGTGGGCGAAGTGCTTCTGTTCGATGAAACGATCGTAGCCGTTGCGCAGCGCGTAGGAGCGCATGCCGTCGAACAGGCCCCGCCCGCCGTAAAGGAACATCGTCGCGTAGCCGTCCCGCTTGAGCACGCGCGCTATCGTCTCCACGTTGTCCGACAGGTCCCGTTTCACAATCGAATCCCCAGGCAGCGGCGGGAACGACGAGAGCGCCCCTTCCATGCCGCGGACCGTCCGGTTGCCGCAGGCATAGATGCTGGTAAAGAGCAGGCCCTGCTCCGCCGCCAGTTTGTCCATCTCGGGCGTCAGCGTGTCGGTGCGGCCCAGGCAGCCCCAGAACTCGGAGCCGAGGCTTTCCTCCAGCACCAGCACCACATTCAGGCGCGGCCGGGCCGCGTCGCCCGCCATGCGACGGCGGATCGAGTGGCCGTCGCTCTCAAAGGACGCCCCCGGCGCGGCCAGCAGGCCGCGCACCCGCCGGTAGGCCTGGTCGAGCGGCATCGTCTTGTAGAACGCGGCGTAATCCAGATTATGCGTCCAAGCCGCCGCGAAAAATGACACCGCGCCGTTGTTGGCGATTTCGTTCACGGTGCGGTCGTTGCCGACGTGCGCGCCTTTGAGGTTGAGCGTCGGCGCCAGCAGCGCCGCCACCCCCGCCGCCCCGGCCAGGTGCAGCCACCGGGCCCTGGCGCAAAACGGGCGCTCCCACATCCGGCCAAACAGCCGGCGCGCCGCCCACAGCCAGGCCAGCGTCAGCGCCAGGCACGCCAGCAGGAACAGGCCCACGTGATACGATTCCCAGATGTTGATGAAGACTTCCCTGGGATACAGCAGGTAATCGACCGCCACCGTGTTGAAGCGCGATTTGAATTCCTCGAAGAAAAACCACTCGACGAACAGCAGGAAAATCTGCGCGAAAAAGAAAACAAAACACCCGCCCAGCAGGAGCAGGCGATGCCAGCGGGCGCCGAACCGGCGCTCCGGAACCACCGCCATCCAGCAGAGCAGCGGCAGGGTTTCCACCAGGGCCGCGAAGACGTCCCGGTGAAACCCGCTCAACAAGGCCAGCACCGCCTCGCCGGGCGGCAGGCCAGCCGGTTTGAAGGCGCACAGCAACGCCACCCGCAGCAACAGCCACCCCGCCAGCAGCGTAAGGAAACAGAACCCCGCAAAACCATAGCGCGACCGTCGCCACGGCGGCGCTTGCGACCGAGCATCAAGGCTCATGGCCCACAATACAACTTTTCTGGCGGAGGGCGGCAAATCAATTCCGCTCAGCTCAGCGCGGCCGGAGCTGGGAAGGCCCTGGCTGCGCCGAGGAGAGCGACAAGGCGTTGTGCTGAGTTGTGCCAGTCTTTTTAAACCGCGGCCGGACCGGTTTTTTGGAAGAAATGGCCAATGTGGCCAATCCAGCCAATGTGGCCAATGCAGTGTTCCGCCAGTAGCCAATGTGGCCAATGTAGCCAATGTAGCCAATGGGGTGCTGCGCCGGGTTGCGGTCCCGCCGCGGCGGGACGTCGCCGTGCCTCTCTGGGCTGCTTTGTTTGCGGCGCGCTCGAGGAAACACTGCGCCACTGGGTCACCTGCTCACTCCGCCACGCTATGACGGGGCGGCTTCTTCCCGTATTCCTTGGACATCCGGGGGCATACCTGCTTAGCTGCATTGGCTATGGACGAAAGCAATTCATTGCTCCAGCAGCGCAAGGCCAAGCTGGCGGCACTGCGCGCCAAGGGCATTGACCCGTTCAAGAATAAGTTTACGCCCACGGATAAGTGCGCCGAGGCCCGCGCCAACTATGCCGAGGGCCGCGCGGTGGCCGTGGCCGGCCGCGTCACCGCCCACCGCGACATGGGCAAGAGCCTGTTCATCGATGTCCGCGACCAGACCGGGCGGCTCCAGGTCTATGCCCAGAAAAATGTCCTCGGCGACGAGCAGTTCGACGTCTTCCGGCATTTGGACCTGGGGGATTTCATTGGCGCGCGAGGCACGTTGTTCACGACCAGGACGGGCGAGACCTCGCTCCGGCTGGCTTCGTTTGTCATCCTGGCCAAGGCGCTGCGTCCCCCGCCCGAGAAATGGCACGGCCTGGCGGACACGGAAACTCGCTACCGCCAGCGCTACCTCGACCTGATGGCCAACCCGGAGGTGAAGGAGGTCTTCCTCAAACGCACCGCCATCGTGCGCGAAATCCGCAACTTTCTCGACGACCGCGGTTACCTCGAGGTCGAGACGCCGATGATGCAAGCGATTCCCGGCGGGGCGGCGGCCCAGCCGTTTGTCACCTACCACCAGGCCCTCGGCTGCAATTTCTACCTCCGCATCGCCCTCGAACTCCACCTCAAGCGCCTCCTGGTGGGCGGCCTCGACCGCGTCTATGAAATCGGCCGCATCTTCCGCAACGAAGGGCTCTCCCGCAAGCACAACCCCGAGTTCACCATGCTCGAGGCCTACCAGGCCTATGGTGATTACCAGACCATGATGGAACTGGTGGAATCCATGATCTGCCGCGTGGCGCAAAAGGTCCTCCGCACGCTGGTCGTGGAACACAAGGACCCCGCGGGCAAGCTCAGCCGCACCATCAACCTCACCCCGCCCTGGCGGCGGGTCAAGTACAGGGACTTAGTGCGCGAAAAGGCCGGCACGGACTGGTTTGAGGTTTCGCCGGCGGAACGCCGCCGCCGCGCCGAATCGCTCGGCGCCGAGATTGGGCCGGGCTACGAAGACTTCGAAGTCACCGGCGCGGTGTTCGAAAAGCTGATCGAGCCGACGCTGATTCAGCCGGTGTTCGTCACGCACCTGCCCAAGGAACTGGTGCCGCTGGCCAAGCTCTCGCCCGAGGACCCGAGCACGGCCGAGGTCTTCGAGTGCTGCATCAACGGGCAGGAAATCGCCCCGGCCTACACCGAGCAAAACGACCCCGTCGAGCAGCGGGAGCGCCTCGAACACCAGGCCGGCGGCGAGCAGCAGAAACTCGACGAGGATTTCCTGGCCGCCCTCGAACACGGCCTGCCCCCCGCCGGCGGCCTGGGCCTGGGCATCGACCGGCTGTGCATGATGCTGCTGGGACAGGAGAGCATCCGGGACGTGATCCTGTTTCCCCAACTGAAGCCAAAGTAGGACCGGCCGCGACCACGGCCGGCGGCCGTCCCGCTTGCCCCTCCTATGCGCTCGGAGCGAATGGGGATGTTTGCGAACGGCGAATGGCGAACGGCGAACGGCCCTTCCCCTCTCGCATGCGCTCGGAGCGCATGGGAGGGGGGTGATCCCTTTTTCCACTTTACCCAGGGCCCCGGCGCGCCGGGGTCCCGCCCGAAGCGGGACGGGCCTTGCCCTGGGCTACTATCTTGCTGCCCCTGATACGCTTTCCAAAGTTATTCACCACCGAGGGAAGGGTCCCGGTCAGGACCCCAGCCCGAAGGTGGTCAAT
>Ga0187866_1000252_pt1 | contig 68695 bp, 68 predicted proteins | sample June2016WEW_11_1_3_FD_133013 | JGI IMG/M metagenome (GOLD analysis project Ga0187866, IMG submission 133013) | Peatland microbial communities from SPRUCE experiment site at the Marcell Experimental Forest, Minnesota, USA - June2016WEW_11_150 | ecosystem: Environmental > Terrestrial > Soil >... | reverse complement strand
GCGATCGCCGAGGATGACCAACTCGTACGGCTCACCGAGCTCCTCGAGCAGCCAGACGACCCGCTGCGAGCTGCTATTAGGGACGTGATAGAGCCGCATCGCCACCACAGCGTACTGCTCCACGCGGCTCCACACGGCATCCACAACCCTCCGTCCAGCAAGCAAATGGATAGCTTCAAACATCGATATCTCCTTTGACCGCCCTCAAGCCGTCTCTGCGATCGCGGTGGAGCCGGCCGCTTCGGCCGTCCTCTCCGGCGGAGCGAACGGCTCTCACCCGATCCAGGGCATCGGGGCCGGTTTCAAGCCCGATGTCCTGCGTATGGATCTCGTCGACGAGATCGAGACGGTCGAGAACGACGACGCCGTCACCATGACGCGACGGCTCGTGCGCGAAGAAGGGCTGCTGGTCGGGATCTCGTCCGGCGCTGCCGCCCATGTGGCCTGCCGCCTCGCAGCACGACCGGAGGACCGCGCAAGCTCCTCGTCACGCTCCTCCCGGACACCGGCGAGCGCTACCTCACAACCCCCACCTACACCGAACTCGCGGAAAGCGATGCCTGAAGCCTGCCGACCGTGAAGAGCCCCCAGAGGATCGCCACCGTGGGCAGGACAGCTAACTCGGCGCTCGGTGTAGTCCTTGCAGGGTGTCAGCCTGGCGCTCGTCGAGTCGGTTGGCGTAGCCGCGCAGGTAGGTCGCCAACGTTTGCGGCGGGTGGAGCGCGTCGGCGGAACGTGTCTACGGCAACGCTCCTATCCGCTAAGCGAGGCGCGCCGTACACTCGGCTGCGTGTCCCAAGGAGGAGGAGCCGGCCGTCGAGCTTTGCACGACCTCATCCGAGATGATCGGCGCGCAGGATTGGATCGCGCGCAGGATTGGGGCGACGTTCGACGCGAACTGTGCAGCGACAGCGAGGCGGTCTGGACCGAGACCGGCACCTACGAGCAGTTTGCCGTCGTCAAGTACAACGTCGATCCGACCGTTCCCGGCCGGGGCTGGGCGATCTTCCTCCACGATGAGTCGGCTGTCCCACCGGACGGTTAGAGACCCTCGCGGTGAGCGCGAACGCGCCGTAGCCGACCACGTGGCGGAGGTCGCCCGACGTGTCGGCCGAGGTGCGCAGGTCGAGAAGCGTGCAGACCCAGCCGGCTTGGCGCGCGTGAGCGAGCAGGCCGCGCAGAGCGCTGGCCCCGCAGGCGTCGAGCTCGCGGATCGCCCCGTCGTCGAGAGCCAGCACCGCCTGCGCGGTGCGGCGGTCGAGCTTCCGTGCGGTCACGTCGTCGTGGTAGTGGCTGAGGTCGGTGCTGACGACGATCAGCGCGTCGCCGGCTAGGGCCGCCACGAGGCATGCCGTCTCGTCGACGCGGCTGCTGCCGATGGCGACCGGGAGCGCGCGTAGCCCTGCACCCGCACGCCGCTGCAGGAAGGGCAGCTCCACCTCCAGAGCGTGGTCGCCGTGGTGTGGCCGGTCGTCGACGACGGCGCCGGCTTCTACTGCTGTGGCCCGCAGCTCGCCGTCGACGAGCACCGTGCCGAGCGGCGTTTGCCAGGCGTGTGCACCGGAGACGGCCGCCCCTCGGAGCGGGGTGAAGTGGGACGGCCCGAGCAGCGCGACCCGGAGTGTGCCGGCCTGCGGGGGAAGTGCCGCGAACGCGGCCGCGGCGACGGCGCCGGAGTAGACGTAGCCGGCGTGCGGGGCGACGAGCGCGCGTAGCTCGCCCGCCGGCAGGGGCGGGCGGGCTGCCGCGAGCAACCGATCGACGATGCCGGCGAGCTCGGCGGCGCGCGCCGGGTAGAAGCGTCCGGCGGCAACCGGTGAGCGGACGCCATTCACGCCGTGCCGACGCGAACCGACAGACGCCGCGCTCGCCAGCGGCCGGGTCGCCCCTCGAACACGCCAGCGCAGCCAGCCCCGCAGGTCTCGCACCGTCCGTCCGCGGTCAGGTCGTGTGCCAAGGCTCGTCCGCTTCCTGCTGGTCGAGGAGGCCCCGGTGGAGTGCGTGGCTGACGAGTTCTGCGCGGGTGGAGAGGCCTAGCTTTCTCATGATGTGCGCCCGGTGTGTCTCGGCGGTGCGGACCGAGATGTAGAGCATCTTTGCGATCTCCTGGTTGGTGTTGCCGAGCGCGAGCAGCCGCAGTACCTCGCGCTCGCGCTCGGAGAGCGGGTCATCCGCCGCAGGCGGATGTGTCTCGGCTTCCGCGAGCCGTACTCCCAGGGCGGGGTGGACGTAGCGTCGGCCGGCGGCCACCTCGCGAACCGCCGCGACGAGCTCGGTGTCGGCGGCGTCTTTGAGCAGATAGCCGCTCGCGCCGGCGGTGAACGCTGCGCGCACGTAGCTTGGGTCGTCGTGCATCGAGAGCACGAGGATCTGTGCCTTGGGCGCGGCCTTCCTGATCGCCGGTATCGCCTCGAGGCCGCTGCGTCCCGGCATCACGAGGTCGAGTAGGACGACATCGGGCTTGTGCAGGCGCGCCAGGCGCACGGCCTGGTCGGCGTCGCCGGCCTCGTCCTCGACCGTCATGTCCTTTTCGGCTTCCAGCAGGAGGCGAAAGCCGGAGCGCACCAGCGTGTGGTCCTCGACGATCACGACGCGGATCACGACAACCGAACCTCCACCACAGATCTCATCGCCAACACGAGGCGGGCGACCTCGTCACGCGCGGGCCAGAGGATTGGATCGCCGTCGCTGTCACACACGCCCGCTCCCCGTTCGGCGCTGGCGATAACGGCCGCCGACCGCCCTACGATAGTCACCACTAAGAAGATCGCTCAAGTGCTTGGCGTGCCGCTCGCGAAACTCGTCCGAGAGCGCTTCCACACGTGCTGGGTACGTCGAGCCGGCACGTTCACGCTTCGACCGTCACCTTTGTTGCCCGTTCGACTCAGTCGTCGGTGTCCTGTGGCTCGGACTCGATCATGAGCTTGCGCCACTCGATCTTCTGGAAGCCGCGTGCCCGCTCGTGAGCCTGCGCCGCGAGTTCGTGGATCTGCTGCAGCAGCTCGGGGTCGTGAGTCGCGGTGAGCGTGTCGTGGAGGAGCTGGACAGCCTTCGCCTCGTGGCCTGACGCAAGAAGTGCCTGTGCTTCCTCGATACTCGTGTCGAGATCGTTCATCCGCGCTTCCTTCCCTCGCGCTGCCCCGTCGTCGGTGACGGCTCCCGATCTGCGCCGAACGGCCGCGGCAGTCTCAAGCGCTGACGCTCCTCGCCTGCGCTGCCAGGGGCCGACTTTGCCCATGCCGGTCGGGCAGCCGGCCGGACATCAAAGGCCTCCGTGCCCGTGCGTCCGCGGCGCACCTCGTATGTCACCCTGGCGCCCGCCTCCAGCGACCTGGGGCCGCCCTCGGCGATACCGGTGGGTGAACGAAAAGATAGGAGCCGTCTTGCTCGGGCCTGATGAAGCCGTAATCCCGCTGAAGATCGAACCACTTGACCGTGCCGGCGGCCGTTGAGATCACCCCACCTCACGCTCCAACCCGGTAACGATTAGCGTCGCGCACACTCGCGGCGCCCCCATCGTGGTTACCGCTGATCCCCCGTCGCTGCGCGACGCTTTCACGGTCGCGAGCGCCTACCAGCTCGGCCGGGCCTCGCCGAGACCTACTGGGCGCTCGATCCGACCATCTGGGACCCAGAAGACCCGCGCGAAGGCTGAATTACAGCAGACTGATGCTGCGCTAACGGCGGCAGCTGTGGACGCCGTCGACGGACTCGCCAAACGCGATCCGTCCCTATCCCCGGACCTGCACCTCGCGCTTTGTGTCTGGGCGCTCGACCGCCTGGTTCCCGACCGTGACGAGGCACCGTGGCCGCAGCTTCGTCAGCGCTTTGGCCGCGGCGAGGGCTTCGGCGTCGATCAGCCGATCCGACGCTACGGCGCGGCGATCGCAGCAGCACCGTTCGACGCAGCCGGGGTGACGCAGGCGCTGCTGGGCGAAGTAGGCTCGAGTCCGAGCCCGACCGACAGTGTCGTTCTGATCTGGCTGCTCACGGCAACGCTCGAGCGCGTAGTCGAGGCGCTGCCGGAGAGCGACTCCGGTCTTCGAGTGCTGGTTGAGCAGCGTGCGGGCCTGGTTGAGCGGCTCATCGACTACCTCTACGTCTCGTTCACGAACGCCGCGGCGTTCAGCCCAACCGACACGATGCCGCTCAGCCGCTGGGCGAAGATGCTGATGCTCGCGCAGTCGGCGATGAGCCTCTCCCTCGCCGTGATGGTGGTGGCGCGGGCCGTGAACATCCTGCGCTAGCCGGTCGACGCGGCGGCCTGGGCGAAAACCTCCACCGTCTCCCGAACGCCCTGCTCGAGCGGCGTCAGGGGCATGTCGAACCACGGCTCGGAGAGCCGTGACGGGAACGGGAGCGACACCTCGTCGAAGGTGATCTGCGCGTCGGGGATCGCGGCCCGTATCGCCGACACGATCTCCGACATCGAGACGACCGGACCGCCGAGGTTGAAGACCTCCGCGCCGGACGGCGGACGACGGGCGGCGTCGATGAACGCGCGGGCGAGGTCGGGCGCGTACTGGAACTGCATCCGGCCGCCGAACGAGATGTGGAACGGCTCGCCTCTCGCGGCTGCGAACATCGCTTCGGTGGGCGAGGCAGTCATGCCCTGGTCGCGCCCGGGGCCGTACGCGACGAGCGGGCGCAGTCCGACACTCGCCACCTGATGGTCCTGCCAGTAGATTCGGGCGCAGCCCTCGTTCGCGACCTTGTAGACGCCATAGATCGTCGGCGGCGTGAACGACTCGCCGGTTGCGTCGTAGACGCCCGACGAGCTCGCGTAGGCGACCGGCGTCCTCAGGCCGTGGCGCCGGACGGCCTCGAGCACGTTCGTCGTGCCGGTCACGTTCACCTGCGCTCCGAGCGGCGGGTCCGCCTTGCAGAACGGCGCCTGCAGCGCGGCCAGATGGACGACGTGGGTCACCTCGTGCTCGGCCAGGACGCCCTCGAGCCCGGCGAGGTCGGTGATGTCGCACTGGACCGAGGTGATCCGTCGCAGCTCGTCGTCCGAGGCGATCAGGCGTTGCCGGTGGCCGTCGACTTCCCTGGCGAGCGCGACGACCTTCACGCCCTCGCGAACGAGCGTGAGCACGGTCCAGGCGCCGATGCAGCCGGATCCGCCCGTCACGAGCCAGGTCTCCTGCGTGCTGTTCATCGCTATCTCCTTGTCGTGAGGACGCCTACCGCTGGACGCGCGCGTGACCGCCGCCGACGCGGTCGAGGATCGTGCCCGCGGTCGGAGCAGCCGACGGCGCCGCGGACGCCGAACCCGCGCTCGGTGACGTTGAGCCCGTTGCGGACCGAGCGGCCGATCCCGTCGTACGGCACCCAGCGGACGTGCGACGCGTCGACGCCGCCCTGGAGGACGAGGTCCTCGATCAGGCGGCCGACCGGGTTGTCCGCCAGCGCCGACACGACCGCCGTCCGGAGGCCGAAGCAGCGGCGCAGGCCGCGGGCGACGTTGTACTCGCCGCCGCCCTCCCAGGCGCGGAACGACCTCGTGGTCGAGATGCGCCCGTCGCCCGGATCGAGCCGCAGCATCACCTCGCCGAGCGCCACGAGGTCCCAGCGGCACTCGGCAACCGGCCGCAGCGTCGGCAGGTCAGTCACCGCGTCTCAGGTCCGGCCGTGGAGGACGTCGACGACGCGTCCGGCGAAGTCGCCGGCGACCTTGCCGTCGAGGAACTGCTGCGCCTCGTCGCGAAGCTCCGCGGCCCTGGGATCCGACGCGGACCGCTCCTGCGCCTCGGGCGACGTCCACTTGTCGACGATCACGTACTCGTCCGCGCCGTCCGTCTCCGTGAGCAGCGTGGACGAGAGAAAGCCTTCCTGGGAGGCGAGGAACGGAAGAAGGGAGTCGCGCCTCCAGGCGACGTACTCGGCGCGCTTTCCGTCCTTCAGCTTGGCGCGCTCCGCGGACACGAGCGCGGGAACATGCTCGGCCGGAGGCGCAGGCCGGCGGCTCGAGACGAGACTCGGCCCGATCGCCCACTCATCCTTCGCCACGTCGTTGAAGATGACCTGCACCGCCTCACGCGGCGCCCCGGCGATCTCGGAGATCGCGTCGGCGATCGCGCGACCCAGGAACTCCTTCATCACGGTGGTGCGGCCTGTAAACAGCTGGACACTCACGATCGGCATCTGGACCTCTCCTCCTGCTGGTTGGGGTGGCTACGGCGACGCCCATAGGTATGTGCTCACGCCGAGGCCTCGAGCCGGTCGATCTGCAGCCCGAAGACCTGGCCGAGCAGCTCGAGGCCCGGGCGGTCGTGCCCGACCGTCAGCAGCGAGTGGTGTGACGGCAGGCGCTTCATCAGCGCGTGGCCGTCCGGGACCCGGATGAGCGCGCCGTTGAGACAGTCCGAGCCCGGGTAGCCCGCGTAGCCGGTCAGCTCGCCCTCGGCGACGACGAGCGTCCGGAGCGTCGAGTCGAGCTTCGCGAGCGTCAGGTCGCCGACAGGCAGGCGTGCATCGATCGCCGTGGCGTTCTGGTCGACGATCGCCAGCACCTTGCCGCGCAGCTTCCACTCCGTCGCGAAGGGCTGGGGCACGACGCCGAGGTAGCCGCAGTGCGCCGCCAGCACGTAGTTCTCGGGCTCGTCGACCTCGGGGAACGCCGGAATGCGCTCGTGCTTGAGCGCGGTCTGCCCCATGAGGAACGGGTAGAGGTTCGTCATCATGATCGGGGCGCGCAGCGACCGGTGCACGATGAATTTCGTGAGCATCGAGACCGTGTCGCCCTCGCAGCCCCAGATCAGGTCGCGCTCCTGATAGAGGAGGTTCCAGGCCAGGCAGGGCGTCGTGTCCGAGAACGCCGACTCGTTCAAGCAGTTGATTCCCGCGGCGAGCACACCCTCCTCGGCGTCGACCTCGTCGCGCACGGCACGGTAGAGCTTGAGCGCGCTGAGCGTCGCGCGCTCGCCGACGTCCCCGAGCGGCACGCGCTCGCGCCAGCGCTCCCATTCCACGCGCGCGACGTCGTCGGGAATGCGCTGGGCGCGCTCGCCGAGCTCCCGGAAGCTCCGCTTGACGATCGTGAGGCCGAAGACGTCGCGCATCCGCTCGCTGCACTCGTCCTCCCACCAGTAGAAGCGCTTGAAGATGCTCGGCTGGAAGCCTCCCTCGCCCGGCCGGTCCTGGTAGACGAGGAACTTCCCCTGCCGCAGCTGGCGCCTGGCGACGAGCGCCCGGCACACGGTCGTCGCGCCCGCGAGCGAGTAGGGCGCGATCGTCTCGATCCCCTCACCCCTGAGATAGCCGGCGATCTCCCAGTCCCACATGGCCATCGTCCCGAACTCCGACGTGAGCACGAGGATCGGCAGCGTCAGGGCGCGGATCTCCGGCACGCGGCGGTACGCGTCGCCGACGAGCTGCGGGAAGACGACCGCGTCGGCCTCCGGCAGCACCGCCCCGAGCGGGAACGGCTCGAGCAGCTCGGCGTGGTCGCCGAGCAGCTCGCGTAGCCGCTGCGTCTGGGCGGCGAAGTCGGGATCGTCCGCGGAGCGGAAGTAGAGCGGGACGAGACGGGCCTTCATCGCGGTCGGTCTCCCTTCAGTTCCGGCGCTCGAGTAGATCCGCGAGGAACGACCGGCTCCGCTCGGCTTCGTCGATCGTCCCGCACTCGACGCTGAGCGTCAGCTCGCGGTCGAGCGGGTCGAGGATGTGCAGGACGCGCTCCCAGTCGACGACCCCGTCGCCGCAGGCGCAGCCGACGGGCGTGCCCGTGACCTTGCCGCGCTCCCGCTCGCCGTGCTCGAACGAGATCTCCTTGGCGTGGACGTGGAAGACGCGGTCGCTGACGCGCTCGAGCGCCTCGTACGGATCCTCGACGCCGGCGAGGTACGCGTTCCCGGTGTCCCAGTTGACCTGGATCCACGGCGAGGGCACGAGCTCGACGATCCGCAGAAGCCCCTCGGACGTCTTCGTGTAGATGCCGTGCGGCTCGATGCAGACGAAGACACCGTGGCGGGCGGCGACGAGCGCCGCTTTCTGGAGCGTGTAGCGCATCACTTCGTGCGCCTGCGCGTCGTCCATCCAATCGGGCTTCACCATCTCGTCCGTGTTCACGAACCGCGTGCCGACGGCGTCCGCGAGCACGATGGCGCGGGTAAGTCGCGGCACCGCCGCCTCCGGCTTCATCAGCGGGCTGTGGCCGCTGAGGCTCGAGACTCCGACACCGTAGCGGTCGCAGATCTCCCGCATCAGCAGCGGGTCCTCCTCCATCGAGAAGGAGTGGAAGTAGTGCACCTCGCTCAGCAGCTCCCAGCCCGTGTGCACCATCGGCTCGACCCAGCGATAGCCGAGCTCGGACGCGATGCGAACGCCGTCCTCGAAGCTCTTGTCCGCGCTGCGGACGAACTCCATGTTCACCGCGATACGGTACGCGGCCATTGTCGCTCCTCCTGCTGGTTGGGGTGGGTTAGGCGGGCGGGTTTTGACCTGCTCGAGTGGCCTCCGGGCTGCGCCTCCAGCGTGCGCTGAATTCCTGCTGAGATCACGCGTCGAGGTAGATCGTGACGATGTCGGTGTAGAACTCGAGTGCGGCCCGGCCCTGCTCGTGTGGGCCGAAGCCGCTGTTCTTGATACCGCCGAAGGGGACGTGGACATCCGCTCCGGCCGTCTGCGAGTTGACATGGATCAACCCAGCCTGGGACTCGTTCTGGAAACGTGTCGCTGCCGCGAGGCTCGACGTGAAGATCCCCGCGGAAAGACCGAATGCCCCCGCGTTCGCGCGTTCCATTGCCTCGTCGAGGGTCGAGAACCGGTAGAGGGAGGTCACCGGGCCGAATACCTCTTCGCAGGACAGGAACGCGTCGTCGCGCACGTCCTCGAAGACAGTCGGGGCGATCAGGTAACCGTGCTCGTCTGCGCGCCTGCCGCCCACGAGCACGTGTCCGCCTTCTGACTTGCCGCGCTCGATCGCGTCCATGACCTCGTCGAACTGGGACTCGTTCACGATCGGACCGACCTCGACCTCCGGGTCGCTGGGGTCGCCAACCTTCCCGCGCCCGATCCGCGCGAGGAACTTCTCGCTGAAGGCCGCATAGGCGTCCTCGTGGACATAGATACGGCGCGTCGCCGTGCACTTCTGGCCGGCCGACCAGAAGGCGCCGGCATACGCCGCCTCGGCGGCCCGGTCGAGGTCGGCGTCGGCGGTGATGATCAGGGGATTGTGTCCGCCGAGCTCGAGCTGGACGCGCTTGCCCAGCTTCGTCGCCTCGTCCCGCACCGAATGGCCGGTCGCGGCTGAGCCGGTGAACGACAGCGCCCGCACGCGCGTGTCGTTGACCAACGCGGCGCCCGCGGTCGCGCCGCGTCCCGTCAGCACGTTCAGCACGCCCGGGGGTAGGTCGGCCTCGGCGAAGCACTCCGCGATGTGCAGGCCTGTGAGCGGCGAGTCGTGGGCTGGCTTGAGCACGACGGTGTTGCCGTACATCAGCGCCGGTGCGAGCTTCCAGAGCGGAATCGCACACGGGAAGTTCCAAGGCGTGATCAGCGCGACAATGCCGATGGGCCGACGGCGTGTCGAGACCTGCGCGCCGGTCGCCGCCTGCTCGAAATGCTCGCCGACCGGCATGAACGCCTGGCTCGCCGCGTAGCGCAGGATCTGCGCGCCGCGGGCGGCCTCCGCCTGCGCCTCGCGCAGCGGCTTGCCCATCTCGTTCACCATGTCCCGGGCGACGCGCTCACTGCGCTTCTCGAGCGCGGCCGCAGCAGCGTTCAGGTATGCGCCGCGCTTCGCGAGCGGAAGCGCGGCCCATTCGGGGTAGGCGCGCTGCGCCGCCACGACCGCTGCTTCGGCATCCTCCTCGTTGGCAGACGCCACCCGAGCGACGGCCTCTGAGGGCCGCATCGGGTTGTGCCTCTCGTACGTCTCGCCCGAGGCGGACGGGCGCCACTCTCCGCCGATGTAGATCCGGCGGGGGGAACGGGCGGGTGCCTCAACGTCTTGCGACATGGCCTTTACTCCTCAGCTCGGCGAATGAGAGCGGCAGCTCGCACTGGCCCCCGGCGCGGCGGCCTGAAGTGGCCCCAGCCGCCTCGGGTTTTCTGTCTTTCCCTCTATACCGGATCATCCGCTTGCACGCAGTCGACTCGCTCGTCCTCCGCGGCGCTTGCTCCGGGCGATCGAGGCGAGCGCTTCGAGGATGCTGCCGACGTTCGCGAACACCCGCCGCGCCTGCGCGACGACGTCGTCCCCGCCGACGAGCCGGCCCTCGCTGTCCACCGAGATGCAGCCGGAGACGAAGAGCAGGTCGCCGGCGCGCACGGCGTCGGTGTAGTGGCTGATCGGCTCCGCCTGGCCGGGAACGCGGATCTCCTGACGGCCGCCCAAGATCAGTTACCTGCGCGGATCGCGCTGAGCGTCGTCCGCGGGGTGATCGCCTCGGGATCGATCTGCAGCTCGAGCAGCGCGGGCCGACCGGCCGCGAGCGCGCGGTCGAGCGCGCCCGCGAACTCCGACGTCTGCGTCACCAGCTCGCCGTGCGCGCCGAAGGCGCGTGCGTACGCGGCAAAGTCGGGATTCACGAGGTCCGTGCCGACGACGCGCCCGGGGAAGTGCCGCTCCTGGTGCATCCGGATCGTCCCGTACATGCCGTTGTTCACGACGAGGATCACGACCGGCAGGTCGTACTGCACCGCGGTCGCGAGCTCCTGGCCGCTCATGAGGAAGTCGCCGTCGCCGGCGAAGCAGATCACCGTCCGGTCGGGCGCGACCGCCTTCGCCGCCACTGCGGCCGGCACGCCGTAGCCCATGGCGCCGCTCGTCGGCGCAACCTGGGTCGCGTGGTCGTGCCAGCGCCAGAAGCGTTGCACCCACACCGAGAAGTTGCCGGCGCCGGTCGTGACGATCGCGTTCGGCACGCGCCTGCGCAGGTGCGCGATGCAGTCGCCGAGATCGAGCGTGCCTGGCATCGGCCCGTGCTTCTGCCAGTCCTCGTAGTCGGCGCGTGCTGCCGACGTCCACTCGCGCCAGAGCGGCTCGACGCGCAGGTCGCGTACCGCGGCCGCGAACTGCTGCATGCCGGAGAGGATCGGCAGCTCCGGCCGGTACACGCGCCCGAGCTCCTCCGCGCCCGGGTGCACGTGCACGAGCGTCTGCGCGGGCGTGGGAGCCTCGAGCAGCGTGTAGCGAGACGTCGTCATCTCGCCGAGGCGAGGGCCCACGACGAGCAGCAGATCCGACTCGCGGACGCGCGCGGCGAGCTTCGGGTTGATGCCGATGCCGAGGTCGCCGACGTAGCTCGGCGAGTCGTTGTCGAGGGAGTCCTGGCGGCGAAAAGCGGCGCCCGCCGGGAGCGCGTTCGCCTCGAGGAAGGTGCGCATGTCCTGCGCCGCACGTGCCGTCCAGCCCGCACCGCCGAGGAGCGCGAGCGGCCGCTCGGCGCGCTCGAGCAGCGCGCGCAGGTTGTCGAGCTGCTCCGGCCCCGGATGCGGCTGCACGACCGGGAACGGCCGCGCATCCGCAGCGTCCGTCTCGGTCGAGAGCATGTCCTCCGGCAGCGAGAGCACGACCGGCCCCGGCCGGCCGGCGCACGCGGTCGTGAATGCGCGCGCGACGTACTCGGGGATCCTGTCGGCGCGGTCGATCTGCGCGACCCACTTCGCCATCGGCCAGAACATGCGCCGGTAGTCGATCTCCTGGAACGCCTCGCGCTCGACCTCATCGGAGGCGACCTGCCCCACGAGCAGGATCATCGGCGTCGAGTCCTGGAAGGCGGTGTGCACGCCGACGGACGCCTGCGTCGCGCCGGGCCCGCGCGTGACGATGCAGATGCCGGGGCGCCCCGTCAGCTTGCCGTAGGCGTCCGCCATGTTTGCCGCGCCCGCCTCCTGGCGGCACGTGATCAGGCGGATCGGCGAGTCGTAGAAGCCGTCGAGCACCTCGAGGTAGCTCTCGCCGGGGACGCAGAACGCGATGTCGGTGCCGTGGATCGCGAGCTGGTCGACGAGCAGCTTGCCGCCGCGTCGTGTCACAGCCGCTCCTCGAGGTAGATCCGCGCGCGCTGCAGCTTCGGCCTCTCCTCGTCCGCCGGATCGACGTAGCTGATCGTGCGCCTGCCCTCCCATTCGCTCGGGAGCACGAGGACGCGCACGAAGGCGGTGTCCTCGATCTCCGAGGCGGCGGCGTACACCGGATCGGGCCCGGTCTCGTACCACCATTCGAACGGCCCGTACTCGTGCGAGGTTCCCTCGGTGTCGATGCGGATGCGTCCGTGCAGCAGCACCCGCAGTCCAGGGCCCGGATGCGTGTGCAGGTACGCGACGCCGCCCGGCGGGAAGTCGACGCGGTCGCAGCGCACGAGCCAGTCGTCGCCGGGGCGCTCGGTCAGCTCCCAGACGAGCGCGCGGCCTTCGACGCGGGCCGCACCGAAGTGCGCCTCGTCGCGCTCGACATCGTAGACGACGTGGTCGCCGGGGCCGAGTTCGATCCCGTTCGCGTGATCGGTGAAACGCAGGATCAATGGAACGTCTGGCCACCGTCGATCACGATCGTCTGCCCGGTGACGAAGTCCGAGCCGGGACCGCTGAGGTAGACGACGGCGCCGACGACGTCTTGCGGCATCTGGTCGCGCTGGAGGATGCGCGCGGAGATCGACACGTCCCGCAGCTTCTCGACGACCTCGGGGTGCGATTGCACGCCCGCCGACATCGTGAAGCCCGGCGCGACGCAGTTGACGAGGACGTTGTCCTTGCCGACCTCCTTCGCGAGCGCGCGCGTGAGGGCGACGATCGCGCCCTTCGAGGTCACGTAGTGCAGCAGGAACGGCACGCCGCGGAACGGCGTGCCGGATGAAATGTTCACGATCTTGCCGCCGCCGTTCGCGCGCATCACGGGCACGATCGCGCGGCACATGAGGAACATCGAGGCGACGTTGACGTCCATGACGCGGCGCCACTCGTCGAGGGGGATCTGCTCGAAGGAGCGCATCTCGAGCGAGGCGTAGAGGCCTGCGTTGTTGACGAGGATGTCGATCGAGCCGCAGCGCTCGACCGTCTCGTCCGCGAGACGCTGCACGTCGGCCTCGTTCGAGACGTCGGCGGTGATACCTACGCCGTCGGAGAACGACTTCGCGGCCTCCTCGGCGCCGGCGAGGTCGACCACGACGATGCGCGCGCCCTCGGCGGCCAGGCCCTCGGCGATGGCGCGGCCGATCCCCTGCGCCGCACCCGTGACGACGGCGACCTTTCCGTCGAGCGCGCCCATCAGCGCAGCGGTGAGAACGACGTGGGGACGAGGATCCGGTTCTGCTGCGTGTGGATCAGCGGCTGGATCTTCGCGAGGAACGCCTTCCACCGATCGTCGGCCTGGAGGCGCGCGCGGCGCTCTTGGCGCTGCGCGAAGTCGTCGTAGGCCCACAGGCTCGTGTACGTCGAGAGCGTGCCGATGTCGGTCGTGAACGCGGCGATCAGGTTGCCGAGGTGGCTCTTCTGCAACTCGATGCCCTCGGTCTCGTACAGCTTGACGAGCTCGGTGAGCTTCCCGGTGGTGACGTGATAGTCGCGCTCCTCGACGATCATCAGACGCCCCCCATGCAGAGGTACTTGATCTCCAGCCACTCCTCGATGCCGTACTTCGAGCCCTCGCGGCCGATGCCCGACTCCTTGAGGCCGCCGAACGGGACCACCTCGGATGAGATCAGGCCGGTGTTGATGCCGTGGATCCCGTACTCGAGCGCCTCCGACAGGCGCCAGATGCGCGCCATGTCGCGCGTGTAGTAGTAGGTCGCAAGGCCGTACGGCGTGTTGTTCGCGTCGCGCACAGCCTGCTCCTCGGTCGTGAAGCGCGCGATTCCCGCGACGGGGCCGAACGTCTCCTCGCAGGACATCGCGGCGCCGGCCGCGACGTTCGTGATCACCGTCGGCTGCCAAAACAGACCGCCGACGCTCTCGCCGCCGAGCAGCAGCTCGCCGCCGCGCTCGATCGCGTCGCCGATGTGGCGCTGCACCTTGTCGACCGCCGATTGCTCGATCAGCGGGCCGACCTTCGTGTCGGGCTCGAGCCCGTTGCCGACCTTCAGCTTCGACGCCTCGTCGACGAGCCGCGACACGAACTCGTCGTAGATCCCGTCCTGCACGAAGATGCGGTTGGCGGAGATGCACGTCTGACCGCTGTTGCGGAACTTGCAGATCAGCGCGCCCGCGACCGCTTCGTCGAGGTCGGCGTCGTCGAAGACGATGAACGGCGCATTGCCGCCGAGCTCGAGCGACACCTTCTTGATCTGCTTCGCGCACTGCGCCATCAGCAGCTTTCCGACTTCCGCCGAGCCGGTGAAGCCGAGCTTGCGCACGATGTGATTCGAGGTCATCTCGCCGCCGATCAGCGGCGCATCCTCCGCCGCGCCCGTGACGATCTGGAAGACCCCTTCCGGCAGGCCCGCCTCGACGCCGAGTTGCGCGATCGCGAGCGCGGAGAGCGGCGTCTGCTCGGCCGGCTTCAGCACCATCGTGCAGCCGGCGGCGAGCGCGGGGGCCGACTTGCGCGTGGGCATCGCGGCGGGAAAGTTCCACGGCGTGATCCCGGCGCCGACGCCAACCGGGTCCTTCGTGACGACGATGCGGCGGTCGGAGCCGTAGGTGGGGATCGTGTCGCCGTAGACGCGCTTGCCCTCCTCGCCGAACCATTCGTAGAAGGACGCGGCGTACGCGATCTCGGTGCGCGACTCGGCGAGCGGCTTGCCCTGCTCCGTCGTGAGCAGGCGTGCCAGCCCTTCCTCGTTCTCCATCATCAGGTCGGCCCACCGGCGCAGGATCCGCGCGCGATCCTTCGCGAGCATCGAGCGCCACTTCGGCAGTGCTTCCTCCGCCCGTTCGATCGCGCGCCGGGTCTCGGCGGCGCCCATGCGCGGCACCTGGGCGATCGTCTCGCCGGTCGCGGGGTTGTCGACGGGAAAGGTCTCGCCCGAGTCGGACGCGAGTTCGAGAAGCGGCAGGTCGACCGTGGCCGACATGGGAGGCATTCTAGCTCGGGCCGTTCATCCGCAGGCTCGAGTCGGTGTATGCACGTGCCGTGCGGCTGGGCCCGGGACCACGCATCTCACGAGCTCCGTCGGCCGGGAGAGACCCTCCCGCGAGGGGAGGGTCTCTTCTCGGTCAGGCTGTTACGCCGGCGGGTTCGCGACCGGCTTCGGGAGCGGCCGCGCCATGTTCTGCGCGACCTGCGCCGGGTTGCTGAAGAACGTCCAGCCGACGGCCTTGCTCATGTTCGCCTTGGTCACGAACACGGAGTAGGAGTAGTACAGGTGGCCGCCGGTGATCTTCTTGTTGAGGTAGGCGTCGATCAAGCGCACCGACATGAGTCCTTCGAGCGCCGGTGAGCAGGTGTCGGTCGCCTTGAGCCAGCCGGCCTTAACCCCGGCCAGGCCGTAGGGCGCGCCGTTCTGCGAGACGACGGTGACCTGCTTGTCCTTGTGCGCCGCGACGAGCGCCGTGTGCGCTCCGACAGCCATGTCCTCGTTCTCCACGAAGATGCCGGAGAGGTCCGGGTACTTGCCGATGATGTCCTGCATCGCCGTGTAGGCGTCAGGGCGAAGCCAGTGCCCCGTCTCGGTATCGACGTACTGGACCTTGCCGCCGGCGCAGGTGAGCGGCGGGTTCCCTGCCGTCACGTTGCCCGTGCAGCCCAGCCCCTGCAGGAAGCCGGTCCGGTAGCCCTCCGCGTCACCACGCCCGAGCTGGCCGGTGATCACGGCGACCTTGCCCTTGACATGGGCCTTCATGTACGCGCCCACCGGGGCGCCGTAGGGGACCAGGTTCACCTGCTCGAAGCCGATCACGCCCTTGTCGGTCAGGTACTTGTGCGAGTACCCGTACATGAGGAAGATCGGGACGTTCGCCTTCCCGGCCGCCGAGACGCTCGCGTCCTCGGTCGCAAGGCCGACGGAGTAGCCGTCAATCGCCACCGAGCCCGCGGCGATCGCGTTCCGGACGTTGGCCAGCTCGACGGACGGGCTGATGTTCGGGTTCGGGTACGCCTTGAGCGTGTAGCCCAGCTTGGCTGCAGCCGCCTCGGCACCCTTGAGCCCGTATTGGTAGTAGAGGTCGGGGCCCGAGAGCAGGAAGGCGATCGTGCCCTTGCTGGCGTGCGTCCGCGTCGAGGCCGTGCTCGCACTGACGAGTGTCAGCGACGCCGCAGCCATGACGACGGCGAAGCTGAGTCGGATGAACTTCGACAACTTCTCCACCTCTTTCTTCGAACGTTGGAGTCTTGGTCTCAACGAAATCGACTCTCCGTATCGCACCTCCTTCAGCGCTGGGCCCGCGTGATCATCACCGCGACGACGATGATCAGTCCGAGCGCCATCTGCTGGTAATTGCTCGACAAACCCTCGAAGACGATCGCGTTCTGGACGACTCCCCAGAGGGCAACTCCCTGCAGGGAGCGGAGGGCTCCGCCGCGTCCTCCGAACAGCGCGGTGCCGCCGATCACGGCACAGGCGATCGACTCGAGCTCGAAGTTCTGCGCGAGGTTGAACGAGGCTTCGTTGATCTCGCCGGCGAGGACCATGCCGGTGAGACCGACGAGCAGACCCATCAGCGTGTACAGGTAGATCTTCGTGCGCTTCACACGGATGCCGGAGAGATACGCGGCCTCTTCATTGCCCCCGATCGCGTACGCACGGCGGCCGAGTGGAGTCCAGCGGAGCAAGGCATAGGCCACAATCACCACGACGAGAAGCGGGATCGTCAGCGAGGGCAGCCCGAAGAACGGCGGGCCCGACGGCAGGCTGCCGCCGAACGCCGTGTAGAGCCCTCTCATGTCGTTGACGGGAGCGCCTCCCGTCAACTGGGTGTCGAGCCCGAAGAGGAAGATCGACATCCCCAGCGTGATGATGAACGGGTGAGCGCGGTTCTGCGCGGCGAGAACGCCGTTGACGAAGCCGACGCCCGTGGCCGCCGCGACGCCGGCGGCGATCGCGATCCCGAGCGGATACCCGTGCTCGAGCAGCAGGCCCGTGACGATGCTCGAGAAGGCGATGTTGTAGCCGACCGACAGGTCGAGCCCCGCCGACACGAGCAGAATCGCCTGCCCCATCGTGACGATCCCGAGGGGCGCGATCTGGCTGAGGATGTTCTCGAAGTTGAAGACGGTCAGGTAATGGCTCGACTGCGTCGAGGTGAACGCGATGATCACGATCATCACCGCGACCGGCCAGATCGCGTAGACGTCGACGTTTTTCGGCCGCAGGCGGAGCGGCCGGCCGGCCGGCGGGACGGCTGCCGCGGGCGGGGCCGCCGCCTCGCTCGCGACCTCGGGCGTCCCCGTTCCTGCTTCCGTGCTCATGACGCTCGAGCCGCCACTGCTCCAACCGTCACGTCGAGAATCTGCGCGTAGCTCGTGTCTTGCGCCGGGACGTTCTCGACGATGCGGCCTCCGCGCAGAGCGACGACGCGGTCGACGAACTGCAACAGGTCGTGGATGTCGGTCGAGATCACGATCACCGCCTTACCTTCGCTTGCCAGATCGCGGATGATCCTGTGGATCTCCGCCTTGGTGTGCACGTCGACGCCTTGCGTGGGCTCCTGGAGGACGAGCACCTGTGCCTGGGCCTGCAGTGCCTTCGCGACGAGGACCTTCTGCTGGGTGCCGCCGCTGAGGTTCCTCACCGCGGTGTCGACCGAACCGGTGGCGATCTTCAGGCGCTCGACGAAGCGTCGCGCGATCTGCTTCTCCCGGCCCAGTGCGAGAACCCCGAGACGCGTGATCGCCGGGAGATCGACCAGCGTGATGTTGGTCGCCACCGAGAGCACCGGGATCAGTCCCTGCCCGCTCGGGTCCTCGGGCACCATGAACAGCCCGCGATCGATCGCCTGCTTCGGTCCACGTGGGCTGAACGGCTCGCCCGCGAGCAGGACGCGGCCGGACCGCGGCTTGTCGAGCCCGAACAGGACTCGCGCGATGTCGTGACCCCCGGCGCCGATCACGCCGGTCACGCCGACGACCTCGCCCTTGTGGACGGAGAAGTGGACGTCGTGCAGCACGCCCGTGGCGACGTGGTCGATCTCGAGCACGGCGGCCTGCCCGTTCCCCGCCTGCCGAGCCCCGGCTCCGGCTATCGCCTCCAGCCGCCGGCCGGCCATGAGGGTCACCACCTCGGTCTGACTCAGCTCGCGGGCCGGTCGCGTCGCGACCACCTTGCCGTCGCGCAGCACGGTGATCCGGTCCGCCAGGCGGAAGACCTCTTCGAGGTGATGGGAGACGTACAGGACGGCGACGCCTTCTCGCTTGAGATCCTCGATCAGGGTGAACAGGCGCTCGATTCGCTCCGCGTCGAGAGCCGCCGTCGGCTCGTCCAGGATGAGCAGCTTGGCGCGCCGGAAGAGTGCCTTGGCGATCGCCACCTGCTGCCGCTCGGGGGTGGCAAGCCGCGCGACCGGCGTCTCAGGGTCGATGTCGAGCTTGAAGCGGGCGAGCAGGTCGCGCGTGAGCTCGTTCGCCTCTCGGCGGTTGATCAGGAGCCCCTTCACGGCGGGCATCTGGCCGAGAAGGACGTTCTCGGCGACCGAGAGCCAAGGAAGCAGCTGCGTGCGCTGATGGACGACCGCGATACCGAGGTCGTACGCGTGCTTCGGCGTGTACGTCGTGATCGCCTCGCCGTCGAAGACGATCCGGCCCTCGTCCGGCGGATGAACACCGGAGACGCACTTGACGAGCGTCGACTTGCCGGCGCCGTTCTGCCCGACGAGCCCGTGCACCTCGCCTGCCTCGATCGAGAGGCTCACGTCGTCCAGCGCCTGCACGCCGGGGAAGCGCTTGCCGACCCCCTCGATCTGCAGCAGGGCGGAGCGGCTGACGATCGCCTCCATCCCGGGAACGGTGACGCCGGACGCCGGTGACGTCATCGGGAGTGATCGTCCTTGGATCTGCGGGCTTCTACTGCCTCTCCTCATGTCTGTGCGTGCTCCAGTCTCGGCATCTGCACCACGTCCACGCGCCTGCCGGTCGAGGCCGCCTCGAACACCGCCTCGGCCACCTGCGCAGCGCGGAGCCCGTCGAGGAACGTCGCGCCGTACGGGTCGACCGGCGTGCCGTTCGCGACCGCGTCGGTGAAGTGCGCCAGCATGTTCACGTGCCCGTGCTCCCAGCCGAGCACGTGCGCCGAGGGCCACCACGGCGCTGCGAGCGGATGGTCGGCTTCGCAGGCGATCACCTCTGCGAAGCCGGCGGTCCGGCCGGCGCCGCGGCGGTAGACGCTGAGCACATTCGGTTGCTCGAGGTTCCAGGCGACGCTCCCCTGGGAGCCGTTCAGCTCCCACGCGAGATGGTTGCGCCGGCCCGGCGAGACGAGCGACGCGTCGATCGTCGCGACGAGCCCGCTCTCGAGCTGCGCGAGGATCGCGACCGCGTCGTCCTGGTCGACCGGCCCCCCGTCGTAGGCGCGGGCCGGCGTCGTCACCGGGCTCGACACGGCCGCCGAGACCGACGCGATCTCGCCGCAGAGGAAGCGCGCCTGGTCGACGGCGTGGCAGCCGATGATGCCGAGCACGCCCGTCGGCGACGGCAGCGGCGCCGCCGGGTCGGTTCGCCACTCCTGCGAGTAGCGGAAGCGCGCCTGGTGGAGATCGCCGAGGTCGCCGCCGTGCACGAGCTCCCACGCGAGCCGTACGGCCGGGAAGAAGCGGTAGTTGAAGCACACGAGGTGCTTCACGCCCGCCTGCGTGGCCGCCTCGTAGAGGCGCAGTGCGTCCGCCGCGCTCGACGCGAGCGGCTTCTCGCAGACGACGTGCTTGCCGCGCTCGATTGCCGCCAGTGTCGGCTCGACGTGGACGGCGTCGGCGCCGACGTTGTCGAACACGTCGACGCGTGCGTCCTCCACGAGGTCGTGCCAGTCGGTCGTGTACGACGCGTAGCCGTAGCGCGTCGCCGCCTCGCGCACGCCGGCCTCGGTGCGGCCGGCGATCGCGACGAGCTCGGGGCGGGCCGTCGAAGGCCAGAAGATGTACGGGATCGTGCGCAGGGCGTTCGAGTGCGCCTTGCCCATGAAGCCGTAGCCGAGCAGCCCGAAGCCGAGCGGCTGGCGCTCGTCGCGTGGCGCAGGTGTCAGTGTCATCGCCGCCGCCTCCTCAGACCGCCGCCGCGGATGGGACGATCGAGTGCAGGTACGCGAGGCTCCGGCGGACGATCTCCTCCTCGCCGAGCTCGACCCACTGCGCCCCGACGAGGTCGATCTCGACGCTGAGGCAGCCGTCGAAGCCTCCCGCGCGGAGCGCCGCGACGACACCCGGCATGTCGATCAGACCCTCGCCGACCGGGCACGACGGCCAGTACGTGAAGTTCTCGGCGGGGCTCCCGCCCTTGGCACGGGTCGCGATGTCCTTCGTGTGCGTCGAGACCGTGTACGGCGCGAGCCGCGCGGCCGCCTCCACCGGATCCTCGAACAGCCGGATCGTGTTGCCCGTGTCGAAGTTGACGCGGAGCCGCTCCGAGCCGACCTCGTCGAGGATGCGAGCGACCTCGGCCGAGGTGAAATCGATGTGGTTCTCGAGCGCGAGCACGATGTCGTGCTCCTCTGCGCTCGCCACGGCCTCCTTCAGCATCGGCACGACCGCCCCGATCAGCTCCTCGCGCGGCGACTTCGCGTAGTTCATGCTCGCCGCGGTGATCCGCATCCGCGTGCCGCCGAGCTTGCGCACCTGCGGGAGGTGGCGTTTCAGCTCTTCGAGCGCCTCGCGGCTCGTGCCACCCCACAGTCCCTCGGGATGACCCCAGCCGAGCACGCGGTCGAGCTGCGCGTCGTCGAGCCGACCCTTGATCTCGGCGCAGAGCCCGTCGTCGAGCGCGTCGAAGAAGCAGCTCTCGAGTGCGACCTCGTCGATGTCCTGCGCGAACGCGAAGTCGAGGAACTCGCGCTCCATGCGCCACGTGACGCCCGGGTCGCGCTGCAGGTCCGGATAGACCTCGCCGAAGTAGCGGTGGAAGCAGTAGCTGTCGATTCCGATTTTCATCTGTCTCTGTCTCCTTCCTCACGCACCGCGTAGGCGGAGCGCGATCTCCGAAAGGTCGTCGACGACCGTCGGTGTCATCTCGATGTCGAACACCTCTTCGATCACGCAGGTCCAGCCGTGGATGAAGTACCGCCAGCCGTCCTCGACCACGAGTCCGCGCGCGACCTCCTGCCGGCGCGCCTGGTGCAGGAAGTCGAGCTCGCCGCGGTAGTTGAGCTCCCACACGAGCGCGCGCTCGGGAAAGACGCCGTCGTCCGTGATCGGGCTGCCGGGGCTGTCCTTGCCCATCCCGGTGCCGTTCACGACGAGCGAGCCCGGTGGCATCGCAGCCAGCCGCCGGTCGTTCTCGTGCGGATCGGCGTTCTCGATGTACTCGATCTCCGCGCCGGCCGCGAGCCGCTCGTGCACGCCTCGCATCGACTCGAGCCGCGCGCCGCTCCGGTTGACGACGACGATCCTGCGCGGCCGGTCCTCCGGATCGCCCGCCCTCAGCAGGTGGAGCGTGATCGCGAGGTTCGAGCCGCCGGCGCCGAAGAGCAGCGCCTCGGCGTCGGTGGCGCGCCAGTAGCCGGGCTCGACGAACTCGTCGAGCGAGCGGCCCGACGAGATCGGGTCCTTCGCGTGTGCTCGGAACTGTCCGTCCCGCTTCGAGAGGGAGGACACCTCGCCGCACAGCTCGGCGTAACGGTCGACGTAGTCGAACAGGTCGCGGCAGGCGGCGAAGAGGTCGATCTTGTGCGTCGTCACGAGGCCGCCCAGGTCGAGGGGGTCCTCCTTGAGGGCCGCCACGACCTCGCGGTAGTCGGCCGGCTCCGCGTGGATCGGCAGGTCGTGCCCGCTCATCACGACATCGCCGAGGCCGAGGTGCTCGGCCCAGGCCGGGAAGACGCGCATGATCGCGGACTTGCCGGTGGTGACGCCGACGAAGCTGAATCGCCTGGTCGCAGCTCTCGTCGCGGTCGCGCCCGGTTCCATCTGCTCATGCCTCCCTGGGGCGAAGCTCGGCGAGGAGCTCCGCGGCGTTGCGGCTGATCTCGCTCCACGCGCCCGCGTCGCGAAGCGCCTTCGGCAGCAGCTCGCCGCCGAGGCCCACCGCGGCCGCACCTGCCGCGAGCCACTCGCCCGCGGTCGCGATGGAGATGCCTCCGGTGGGGACGACCTGGAGGCCCGGGAACGGCCCGTGGAGGGCCTTCAGGTACCCGACGCCGACGGTCGAGGCGGGGAAGAGCTTGACGACGATCGCCCCGGCCCGGAGCGCGGCGGCCACCTCGGAGGGAGTCAGCACGCCGGGGACGGCGAGGAGGCCGGTGGCGAGCATCGCCTCGAGCACCACCGGATCGAGGTGGGGAGAGACGAGGAAGTCGGCGCCCGCCGCGGCGGCGGCGCGTGCCTGCTCGGCGGTCGTGATCGTGCCCGCCCCGAGCAGGAGCGTCGCGCCGAGGCGCTCGCGCACCTCGACGAGCGCCCGGTCGACGCCCGGCGTCGTGAAGGTCAGCTCGATCGCCTCGAGCCCGCCGGCGGCGAGGGCGTCGGCGATCGCGACCGCCTCCTCGCCGTCGCGGGCGCGGACGACGGCGATCGCCTGCGCCGCGCGCAGGCGCTCGAGCGTCGCGACCGCGGCGGTGGTGACGCCGCCGGTCATACGGGGAACCTCGGGGTCCGGCCGGAGAGGACGGCGAGCAGCTCGTCGAGCGCGACCCGCCCCATCGCGGTGGTCGCCTCGGCCGTGTGGGGTCCGATGTGCGGCGTGACGAGCACGTCGTCTCGCCCGAGCAGGGGGTGAGCCGGCGGCGGCGGCTCCGGCGCGAGCACGTCGAGCGCGGCCGCGCGCAGCGGTCCCTCGTCGAGCGCCCACAGGAGCGCGGACTCGTCGACGAGCTCGCCGCGCGCCGTGTTGACGAGCGCGGCGCCCGGCTTCAGCCGCTCCAGCAGCGCGCGGCCGACGACGCCGCGCGTCTCGTCGGTGAGCGGAGCGTGGAGCGAGAGGTAGTCCGACTCGGCGGCGAGCGTCTCGAGCGGGACGAGCACCGCGACGTCGCTCTCCGCGACGAAGGGGTCGTGCGCGAGCACGCGCAGGCCGAGTGACGCCGCCTTAGCGGCGACGAGCGAGCCGATCCGGCCGAGGCCGAGCAGGCCGAGCGTCCTGCCGGCGAGCTCGACGCCCCGCAGAGCCGGCCACTCGCCGGCCCGGACGCGGTCACGTCCCTCGACGAGCGGCCGTGCGAGCGCAAAGACGAGCGCGATCGTCAGCTCGGCGACGGCGTTCGCGTTCGCTCCCGGCGTCACGGTGACCGTCACGCCGTGACGAGCGGCCGCGGCGAGGTCGATCTGGTCGACGCCGACGCCGTAGCGGGCGACGACGCGTAGCCGGGGCGCGCGCGCGAAGACGTCGGCGCTGATCTCGTCGAGGCCTGCGAGCAGGCCGTCCGCGTCTGCGACGACCTCTGCGAGCTCCGCTGCCGCGAGGGGCCCCGGCCGGTAGCGAACCTCGCCGACCTCCTGCTCCAGCTCGCGGCGAAGGCGCTCGTCGTGCATGCCGAACGAGCGCGGCGTCACGACGACGAGGCAGTCGCGGAGCGGCCGCAACCCGACGTCCTCGGCGTGCGCCGCGGCGCTCATCGCAGCACCGGCCCCTCGGGGGTGCGCAGCACACGGTGCGTGAAGCCGGTCTCCTCGATCGAGCCGTAGTCGTGGCCGGCCTGCCCCGGGTAGACGGCGAAGAACACGAACGGCTCGTCACCGGTGTTGACCGTGCGGTGCGCCCAGCGCGGCGGCACGTAGGCGACCGTGCCGTGCTCCATGGGCGTCGCGGCGCTCTCGCCCTCCTCGGTCATGAGCAGCAGGTAGCCGCGTCCGGACAGGCCGACGTAGACCTCGCCGGTGTCGCGGACGGCGTGGTAGTGGCCCTTCGTCATGAAGTACTCGTCGCCGGCGATTCCGGGATGGATCACCGTCGTGCAGCAGATGAGCTGTCCCACCTCTTCCGGCACGTCGTACTGCAGGACCTCGTACACGAGCGGGTCGCCGCCCTCGACGAGACGCTCGAGCGCGGCCGCGTCGGCGAAGGCGCCGCGCAGGTCCGAGGCGCGCCGCTCGATCCGCGTCGTGTACGGCTCGAGCGCGCCCGACTGGAAGTCGAGCGCGAGGGCGAACGGGTCCGGCAGTGTTGAGCTCACGGTTCGATCACCACTTTCAGCGCCCGTCCCGAAGCCGCGAGCTCGAATGCGTCGTGCGCGGAGGCCAGGTCGAAGCGCGCGTCGATCAGGGCAGCCGCGTCCACGCGACCGTCGAAGATCAGGTCGAGCGCGGCGCGGCACTCGTCGTTCGTGCTCGCCGTCGTCCCGGTGACGACGAGCTCCTTGTAGTGGATGAGGTTCGTGTCGAGCTCGACGCGCGAGCGCTCGCGCGGTAGGCCGGCGAAGAAGTTGACGCGCCCGCCCGTTCCCGCGAGCTCGAGCGCCTGCTGCTGCGCGGCCGGGACGGCGGCGGCGACGATCACCGCGTCCGCTCCGCGCGGCAGCTCGGCGCCGTCTGCATAGCCCGCGGTCGCGCCCCACGCGAGCGCCCGCTCGCGCCGCGCCGAGTTCGGCTCGCAGACATGCACCTCGCCGGCGCCTGCAATGCGCGCAAGCGCGATGTGGAAGAGCCCGATCGGGCCGGCTCCGAAGACGATGACGACGTCGCCCTCGACGATGCGGCAGGCACGCGAGCCGCGGATGGCGCAGGCAAGCGGCTCCGCGAGGGCGATCGCCGCGGAGTCGACCTCGTCCCGGCACGGGAGCAGATTGCCCTGGGCGACGAGCTCGGAGGGGAGGAGGACGTACTCGGCGAAGGCGCCGTCCTCAGTGATCCCGATCGCCCTCGCCGTCTCGCAGAGGTTGACGTCGCCTCGCCGGCAGGCGCGGCAACGGCCGCAGCCGTAGTTCGGTGCGACGAACACGCGATTGCCCGCGCGGGCCTCCACCCCGGCGCCGGCCTCGACGACGGTTCCCGCGACCTCGTGCCCCGGGACGCGTCCGTCGGCGCTCGCGTACGCACGGTGTGTGCCTGCCGCGATGCGGAGGTCGGTGCCGCAGATCGAGCAGGCGTCGACGCGGACGACGACCTCGCCCTCGCCGGCCTGGGGCCGGGGACGCTGCTCGACGACGAGCGAGCCGGAGCCGCGATAGGCGAGTACCTGCATCAGACGGCTACCTCGCTCCCGACGAGCACGGGCCGGCCCTCGAGCCAGGAGCGGTTCGAAGCGCGCACGGCGGCGACCGCGGCGCGCCCGTCGGCGGCGCCGGCGGCGGGCGGGGAGCCGGCGAGCGCCGCCTCGACGAAGCCGCGCAGCTCCTCCCGGTAGCCCCACTCGAAGCGCTGCGGCCACGACGCGTACGTCGGCACCTCGCCGGTGCCGCGCGTCCGGATCTCGAGCAGCGAGAGCGCACGGTGCTCGCCGACGACGAGCAGCCCCTCCGTTCCGAGCACCTCGACGCGCGCGTCGTAGCCGACGTCGGCGGGGCAGGTCCCGTCGATCGTCCCGAGCGCGCCGCTCGCGAAGCGCAGCGAGACGACGGCGTTGTCGTAGAAGTCGGGTGCCGTGACGCCGCGCGCCTCGCCCTTGAAGTTCGCGGTCTCCGCGTAGACCCGCTCGATCTCCGAGCCCACGAGCCAGCGCACGCAGTCGAAGTCGTGGCTGTTGACCTCCGCGAGCATCCCGTTCGACCGGCGCAGATCGTGCGCCCACGCGGGCGGCAGCCCCGGCCCGCGCGTGAGCGACTTCACGATCATGGGCTCGCCGATCTCGCCCGCCTCGATCCTCCGCTTGGCCTCGACGAACTCGGGCTGGAAGCGCCGCACGAAGCCGAGCTGCAGGACGACGCCGCCCTGCTCGGCCGCGGCGCCCATCTCGTCGCACTCCTCGAGCGTGAGCGCCATCGGCTTCTCGCAGAACACGTGCTTGCCCACAGACGCGGCGAGGATCGCGAGCTCTGCATGCGTGAACGTCGGCGTCGTGATCACGACGCCGTCGAAGGCGGCGTCGGCGAGCGCCTGCTCGAGGCTCGCGTACGCCGGGACGCCGAGCTCGGCGCCCGCTTTGCGTCCGACCTCCCCGTCCGCGTCGATGACGCAGGCGAGCTCGGCGGCGGACAGCCACCGGCTCGCGTTGACGGCGTGCACCATGCCGCAGCGACCGGCGCCGGCGACGGCGAGGCGGAACGAGCTCATGCGTGGACCTCCTCGCGCGAGACGAGCAGGTCGACGACAGCCCGGTAGCCGCGAAGCCGCCCGGCATAGGCGGAGCGAAGGGAAGGATCGGGCTCGACGCGCTCGCGCTCGGCAGTCGCCGCGAGCGCCGCCGCGGCGAGGTCGTCGACGGCGCCGGCCGCCGCGGCCGCGACGAGCGCCGCGCCCCAGCAGCTGAAGCTCTCGCGTCGCAGGCGCACGTACGGGAGGCCGAGCGCCGATGACTTGATCCGGTTCCAGAGCGCGTTGTCGCTGCCGCCGCCGATCACGCGGACATCGAGCGGGACGAGGCCGGGGAAGAGCTCGAGCGCGCGCTCGAGGAAGCCGGCGTACTCGAACGCGACGCTCTCGAGCACCGCGCGCGCGAGATCGCCGCGCGTGTGAGCGAAGTCGAGGCCGAGCCACGCTCCGCGCGCCTCCGGCGCCGCCGGCAGGATCCGGCCGCCGAGGTGCGGCACGAAGAGCAGCCCGCCGTCGCCGCGCGCGGCCGCGGCCTCCTCGACGAGCAGCTCCAGGGATGCGGCGCCGAGCACGTCGGGCAGCCAGCGCAGCAGGTCTCCGCCGGCGAGATACGCGAGCGAGATCCACTGCCCCGGGACGGCGCCTCGCATGAGCACGAGCGTCCGCGTCGCGACGTCCGGCCGGAACTCCGCGGTCGAGACGGCGAGCACCGAGGCGGTGCCGGCCGTGTCGAGCAGGTGCCCCGGGCGGACGACGCCCGCGCCGAGCGCCCCCGCGGCGGTGTCGCCGAGGCCTGCCGCGACCGGCGTGCCGGCCCGGAGGCCGCAGTCCCGGGCGGCCGCGGCGGTCAGCCGGCCGACGCAGTCGGTCGGAGCGACGATGCGGGGCAGCCGCGCGAGCTCGACGCCCATCTCTGCCGCGAGCTCGCTCGACCACGAGCCGCTCGCCGCGTCGGCGAGGCCACTGAAGTGGAGGTGGGTCGAATCGACGTACGCGTCCTTGGCCGCGAGCCCGCAGAGCCTGCCCGCGACGAAGGCGCTCGGCACGACGAACTTCGCGACCGACGCGTACACGTCCGGATGCCTGCGGCGCCACCAGAGGATCTTCGGGGCGTGCGCGACCATCGGCGGGCAGCCGGTCAGCTCGACGAGCTCGTCGCCGAGACGGTCCGCGATCTCCTCCACCTCGGGGCGGCAGCGCGAGTCGAGCCACGAGTCGTAGGGAGTCACGGCGCGTCCGTCGGCGCCGATGCCGAGGATGCCCGCCATCTGCCCGGAGACGCCGACCGCCGCGACCTCGCCCGGATCGCGGCCCGCCTCGGCGACGCAGGACGCGATCGTCGCCGTCGCCGCCCGGTAGAAGTCCTCGGGCTCCTGGTCGACCTCGTCGGCGGCGCGCCGGTGCAGCTGCAGAGGAGCCGACGCCTCCGCGAGACAGGCGCCGCCCAGCTCGAAGAGCGCCGCCTTGGCGCTCTGCGTGCCCACGTCGACGCCGACGACGAGCGGCTCGCTCACGGAAGCGAGCCTTCCTTCGTCATGGGCACCCGCTCGAATCGCGACGTGCCGCCGAGCGGCGTCGAGAGCTCCGCCTCGAAGGCGCTGCGATCGCCGCGGTGGTAGGCGATGAAGTAGTCGAACGGCCGCCGGCCGGTCGTGTAGCCGATGCTGCGCAGCACGAGCAGCGGGTCGCCGCGCTCGATGCCGAGCAGGCGCGCCTCACGCGCTCCGGCCACGGTGGCCTCGACCCGGCGGAGGCTCGAGACGATCGCGAGCCCGTACTCCTCCCGCAGGATCCGGTAGAGCGACTCCGAGCCGCTCAGGTCGCGCTCGGCGAGCCCCGGCACCATCGCGGCAGGCAGGTACGTCATCACGAGCACGTGCGGCTCGCCGTCGAGCGCACGCATGCGCTCGAGCTCGACGACCGGGTCGCCCGGCCGCAGCTCGAGGCTGCGCGCAACACTCGCCCCGGCGGGCACCTCGCCCACAGTGAGAACCGTGCTGTCGATGCGCTGCCCGCGTAGCGCCGCGTCTTCGGCGAGCCCGCGCAGCCCGCTGATCAGGCCCTCGGCGGTCTTCGGCATGGAGACGAACGTGCCCCGGCCCCGCTGCCGTTCGACCAGCCCCTCGTAGCGGAGCTCGGTGAGCGCCTGCCGGACGACGCCGCGGCTGAGGCCGAACCGCTCGCAGAGCTCGAGCTCGCTCTCGAGCTGCGCACCCGGTGGGAGCTCGCCGGAGGCGATGCGGCCTCCGAGCCATTGCTTGAGCTGGTAGTAGAGGGGGACGGGGGCCGAGCGGTCGAACGCGTCCCCCGAGTTGTCCAAATGTCGGGACATTTAGACATCGATCTATACTCCCTGCGATCGTGGACGTCAACCGATCTCGATGCTCCGGTCGAGCCGGGCGCGCGTAGCGGACGATGGCGAGCGTCGTACGCACCGTCCGGGGCGACGTCGACCCCTCCGAACTGGGGCCCACCGACGCGCACGAGCATCTGTTCTTCGTCACGCCGCTCCAGCCAGGCGACGAGTTCACCGACGTCGAGCGGGCGATCGAGGAGGCGCAGACGCTCGTCGCCGCAGGCGGGAGGGCGCTCGTCGACTGGACGCCGCTCGGCCTCGGCCGCGACCCGGGAGGCCTCCTCCTCGTCTCCGAGGCCACCGGGCTGCACGTCGTCGCGGCGACCGGCGTCCATCGCGACGCCCACTACCTCCACGACGACCCGCTGCGCAGCGTGACGGTCGAGGCGCTCGCGGAGCGCTTCGTCGCGGACGTCGGCGGCGAGGAGGTGCGCTCGGGCGTGATCAAGGTCGGCGCGAGCTACCACCGGCTCCAGCCGCTCGAGCAGAAGGCGTTCGCCGCCGCGGCCGAGGCGCACCGCCGCACCGGCGCCCCGGTCTGCGTCCACACCGAGCACGGGACGATGGGGCTCGGCATCGTCGAGCGCCTGCATGAGCTCGGCGTGGCGCCGGCGTCCGTCGTGCTCGCCCATCTCGACCGGAACCCCGACGCCGTCGAGCACGCGGAGACGGGCGCGACAGGCGCCTGGCTTCAGCTCGACGGCCCGGGCCGGACGAAGTACTGGCCGGACTCGACGATCCTGCAGCTGATCGCCGACCTTGCGGAGCGAGGGCTCGCCGGACAGCTCCTGCTCGGCGGCGACACCGGCCGCAGCTCGACGATGCGCGCCTACGGCGGCGGGCCGGGCCTCGACTACGTCTTCGCGCGCTTCAAGCCGCGGCTCGAGCGCGAGCTCGGCGAAGAGCTGTCGCACCGGATCTTCGTCGACAACCCGTCGCGCGCCTTCGCCTTCGAGCCGCGCTGACGAGAGCTGGTCGGGAGCGCTAGCTGGTCCCGCGAATACGCCGTGCGAAGCGCACGAGATCCTCTTGCGCACGGTCTACCTCGGCATCGCTCGCAACCGGACCGATCTGCTCCTCCGGTGTGCCGATACTTCGCAAGAGCACGAGGACGCGGCGCCCAAGCCTAGGCCGGAGCCGCGACGGTTGGACTGGTGAAGTTGACGTGGGGTGTCGCCCCCGCCACAATTGACGTGGAACGACTGTTCCACCATGTGAGTATGGCCGAAGCCACCGGCACCCAGGCGATCGACCGTGCGGCGCAGCTGCTCGTGCGCGTCGTCGAGTCGGCGCGGCCGCCGTCCGTCGGCGAGCTCGCAGAGAGAGCAGGACTGCCGAAGAGCACGACCTCGCGTCTCGTCGCCGCGCTCGAGCGGCAGGGGCTCGTGCAGCGGCTCGGCGACCGGGGCCGGCTGCGGCCCGGGCCCGTCCTGCTCCGCTTCGCGAGCCGCGACGGCGCGGGCACGCTCGTCGACCTCGCCGGGCCGTCGCTGCGGCGCCTCGCCGAGGCGAGCGGCGAGACGATCAATCTCGCCGTCCCCGGCCCTGCCGGGGTCGAGCACCTCGCGCAGGAGGACACCGAGCACCTCGTCGGGGTCACCGACTGGGTTGGGCGGCGGGTGCCGTTCGAGCTCGCCGCCAACGGCAAGTGCTTCCTCGCCTTCGGCCGCTCCGACGAGCCGAACCCGGACCTCGCGCGCGTGCGCGCGCGCGGGTACGCGACGAGCGTCGACGAGCTCGAGCTCGGCCTCAGCGCGCTCGCCGCTCCCGTCTTCGGGCCGGACGGCGTCGCCGTCGCCGCGCTCTCCATCTCCGGGCCGACCGCCCGGCTGACCTCCGACCGCATCGCCGCGCTCGCGCCCCTCCTGATCGAGGAGGCGACCGGGCTCGCGGAGCGGCTCGGCCACCGCGACCACGCACGAGGTGCCGCATGACGCACGACGAGATCCTCCAGGACCTCTACGACCACACGCTCGTCGGCCACGCGCCCGAGGTGAAGGACCTCGTCAACGAAGGGCTCGCCGACGGCATGGACCCCGAGAAGATGCTCTACGACGCACTCATCCCCTCGCTCGAGGAGGTCGGCGCACGCTTCGAGCGCGGCGACTTCTTCGTGCCTGAGATGCTGATCGCCGCGCGCGCGATGCAGGGCGCGCTCGACATCCTGCGCCCACTGCTCGCCGAGACGGGCGCGCAGCAGGTCGGCACCTACGTCATGGGCACCGTCAAAGGCGACGTGCACGACATCGGCAAGAACCTCGTGAACATCATGCTCGAGGGCGCCGGCTTCACCGTCCACGACCTCGGCGTCAACGTCGCGCCCGAGAAGTTCATCGAGGCGATCCAGGAGCACAAGCCGGACATCGTCGGCTTCTCGGCGTTCCTCACGACGACGATGCCGATGTTCAAGGCGAACATCAACGCGCTCGAGAAGGCCGGCATCCGGAACGACGTGATCGTGATGGTCGGCGGCGCGCCCGTGACGCAGCAGTACGCGGACGCGATCGGCGCCGATGGCTACGCGCCCGACGCATCGACCGCCGTGCGGCTCGCCAAGGACCTGATCGCGCGCCGACGCGCGGCGGTGCCTGCCTGATGGATACCGTCGTCCGGTCGCGGTCTAGGACCGTCGTCATCGGGCCCGAGCAGCCGTTCTGCATCATCGGCGAGCGGATCAACCCGACCGGCCGCAAGGCCTTCCAAGCGCAGCTCCAGGCCGGCGACCTCTCGCAGATCGAGACGGACGTTGCGCAGCAGGTCGCGGGCGGCGCCGACATGCTCGACGTCAACGTCGGCGACCCGCTCGCCGACGAGGTCGGGCTGATGGGCCGCGCGATCCCGCTCGTGCAGAGCCTCTGCGACCTGCCGCTCTGCATCGACTCCTCGGTGATCGAGGCGCTCGAGGCGGGCCTCGCGGCATACGAGGGGAAGGCGCTCGTCAACTCGGTCACGGGCGAGGACGAGCGGCTCGAGGCGATCCTGCCGATCGTCGCCAGGCACGGCGCCGCCGTGATCGGGCTTGCGAACGCCGAGGACATCCCGATGGAGCCCGAGCGCCGGCTCGAGGTCGCGAAGAAGATCGTCTCCGTCGCCGGCGACCACGGCATCCCGCCGGAGGACGTCGTGATCGACCCGCTCGCGATGCCCGTCGGCGCCGAGCCGCGCGCGGTGAACCTGTTCCTCGAGACGCTGCACCTGCTGCACGGCGGGCTCGGCGTCAACACGACGTGCGGCGCCGGGAACACGTCGTTCGGGCTCCCGGGCCGCCACACGCTCGGCGCGGCCTTTCTCGCCGTCGCGCAGAGCCACGGGCTGACGAGCGCGATCATGGACTCGCGCCGGCCGGAGATGGTCGAGTCCGTGCGTGCGACCGACTTCCTGCTCGGCCGTGACGAGTGGGGCGCGAACTGGATCCGGCGCTACCGCGAGAAGCAGGCGGCGGCGACGGCTTGAGCGCGGTCGCGGACATCCCGGAGCAGCCGCACCCCGACCGGGTGCGCCTCCGCTTCCTCCAGGTCGGCGAGGACCACGCGGTCAAGGAAGCGCGCGTACCCGCCGGCACGACGATCTTCGACGCGGCGAGCTGGAACGGCGTCGCGATCGACTCGACCTGCGGCGGCCACGGCACGTGCAAGAAGTGCAAGGTGCGCGTCGTCTCCGGTCGTGCGCCGCTGAGCCCCGTCGACCCGCGCGCGTTCACCGTCGACGAGCTGAAGGGTGGCTGGCGGCTCGCGTGCCGCGCGGCGACGCAGGAGGATCTGACGGTCGAGGTGCCGCCGCTCCAGACGCGCCCGAAGGCGGCGCTCGCCGGGGTGGGGCGTCACGTGATCCTGCGGCCGGCGGTGCAGAAGCGCTACCTCGAGCTGTCGGAGCCGACGCTCGAGGACCAGACGTCCGACCTCGAGCGCGTGCTCGGGGCGATCGACGACCTCGAGCTGCGCGTGCCGCTCGACGTCGCGCGCGGGCTCGGCACGACGCTGCGCGAGGCGGACTGGAAGGTGACCGCTGTCGTCTGTGACGACCTGCTGATCGACGTCGAGCCGGGCGACACCTCCGGAGTGCGGCATGCGCTCGCCTTCGATCTCGGCACCACCACCGTCGTCGCGACGCTGCTCGACCTCGAGACCGGGCAGCCGAAGGCCGTGCGGTCGGTGCTCAATGCCCAGCAGCCGTTCGGCGCCGACGTCATCACGCGCATCTCGGCGACGATGCTCGACCCGGATGCGCTCGAGCGGCTCCAGCAGCTCGCGCACGAGACGCTGCAGCTCCTCGCCGGCGAGGTGTGCGAGGAGGCGGGCGTCGACCCGAGCACCGTCTATGAGATCGTCGTTGCCGGCAACGTGACGATGATCCAGCTCGCGCTCGGCATCGACCCGCAGCCGCTCTCGATGGCGCCGTTCACGATCACGGCGCGCACGCTGCCCGAGGCCAAGGCCGCCGACTTCGGCGTCGCCGTGCATCCGCGTGCGCCGGCCGTGCTCTTCCCGGCGCTCGGCGCGTACGTCGGGCCGGACATCGTCGCCGGCATCCTCGCCACCGGGCTGACGCTCGACCGGCGCGTCCGGCTCTTCATCGACGTCGGCACGAACTCGGAGATCGTGCTCGGCTCGTCTGCGCAGGCCCTCGCCTGCGCGGCGCCGGCGGGACCCGCGTTCGAGGCGGCGCAGATCCGCTGCGGGATGCGTGCCGCCGACGGTGCGATCGAGGGTGTGAAGATCCGCGACGGCGAGGTCGAGCTGACCGTGATCGGCGACGTCGAGCCGGTCGGCCTCTGCGGCTCGGGGCTCGTCGACGCGGTTGCCGAGTTCCTCGGTGCCGGGATCCTCGACCATTCCGGCCGCTTCGTGCTCGGCTCGTCGGAGCGGCTCCGCACGATCGGCGAGGAGAACGTCTTCTACCTCAGCGACGACGTCTTCCTCTCGCAACGCGACGTCCGCGAGCTCCAGTTCGCGAAGGCGTCGATCGCGACCGGCTGGAACATTCTCTGCCGCGATCTCGGGATCGAGCCGGAGGAGATCTCCCAGGTGCTACTCGGCGGCTCGTTCGGCTCGTACCTGACGCCCGCGAGCGCCGTGAAGATCGGGCTCGTGCCGCGTCTGCCGCTGCCGCGGATCGTCGCCGCGGGCAACGTCGCCGGCGAGGGGGCGAAGATCGCGGCGCTCTCGGTGACGGAGCGCGCCGCCGCGCACGCGGTCCTCGAGGAGGTCGAGTACGTCGAGCTCTCCGGCCGCACGGACTTCAACGACCTGTTCGTGGATCAACTGGCGTTCCCAGCGTGAACGTGGTGGAAAAGGCCGCAACCAGGTTGCGACGCAGTCGCAACCTGGTTGCAGAAGTTGACGCACCGACGGTCATCGTCGCGTGCGGTGCTCTCGCGCTCCATGTGAAGCAGATCGCACGGCGTCGCGGGTGGAATGTCGACGTGCGGCCCGTTCCGCCGGAGCTGCACAACCGGCCGGAGAAGATCCGCTCGGCCGTCGAGGACGCAGCCGGCGGGGACGAAGTCGTCGTCGCCTACGCGCACTGCGGCGCCGATCTCGCCGGCTTCGCGCGGCTCGAGGGCGCGCACTGCTACGAGGTCTACGGCGCCGAGCACGAGCCGGCGACGTACTTCCTCACCGACTTCCTCGTGCGCAGCTTCGACCGCGTCGTCTGGCGCCGTCTCGGCCTCGACCGCTACCCGGAGCTGCGCGACGACTACTTTCGCAACTACGAGCGCGTCGTCTGGCTCGCGCAGGAGCCCACGCCGGAGCTCCACGCCGGAGCCGAGCGCGCGGCGGCTCGCCTCGGCCTGCCGCTCGAAGTGCGCGAGACTGGCGACACCGGACTGGAACGGGCGCTGGAACGACTACTGGAGGCAAGTTAGTGTCCCTCCGGCAGACGTCGGGCGGCTTCTCGCCCGCGATCACACTGCGCGCTGCCGCGTCCTCGGTCGCGCCCATAGGAACCGCTATGGGCGCTCCCTGCGTCCTTGCATCGCTTGGTGCTCGCGACCGAGAAACTCGCCGACGTTCACCGGAGGGACACTAATGCTGATCAACGAGATGCCGCGGTACGAGATCCTCGACGAGACGGCGCTGCAGGAGCTGGACCGCGGCTGGCGGCGGATCGTCAGCGAGCTCGGGATCGACTTCCTCCATCCCGAGGCGATCGACTACCTCGCGAAGGCGGGCCAGACGGTCGACGGCGACGTCGTCAGGTTCGACCCCGACTGGATCCTCGAGCAGGTGGCGAAGGCGCCGGCCGAGTTCGACCTGCAGGCGCGCAACCCCGAGCGGAGCGTCCACATCGGCGGCAAGCACATGGTCTTCTCCGCCGTCTACGGCTGCCCGTTCGTGCGCGAGGGGCTCGAGCGGCGCGATGCGACCTACGACGACTTCCAGAACCTCGTGAAGCTCGCGCAGTCGTTCCCCCAGCTCGACACGCCCGGCGGCACGATCTGCGAGCCGAACGACCGGCCGCTCGACTCGCGCCACCTCGACATGGTCTACGCGTTGATGACGCTGTCGGACAAGCCGTTCATGGGCTCGGTCACGTCGGGGCCGAACGCGGCGGACACGATCGCGATGGTGGAGATGGTGTTCGGGCGCGAGTCGCTGGAGCAGACGCCGGCGATCATCTCGCTGATCAACGTCAACTCGCCGCTCCGCTATGACGACCGCATGCTCTCGGCGCTGCTCGAGTACGCGAAGGCGAACCAGCCGACGGTGGTGACGCCGTTCCTGTTGATGGGCGCGATGTCGCCGGTCTCGATCGTCGCCGCGCTCGCGCAACAGGTGGCGGAGGCGCTCGCCGGGATCGCGCTCGTGCAGACGATCCGTCCCGGCTGCCCAGTCGTCTTCGGCTCGTTCCTGTCGAACACCGACATGCAGTCCGGCTCGCCGAGCTTCGGCACGCCGGAGTCGGCAGTCGGCCTCTTCTGCACCGGGCAGATCGCGCGCCGCTACAAGCTGCCGTTCCGCGGCGGCGGTGCGCTGACCTCGTCTCAGGTGGTCGACGCGCAGGCGGGCTACGAGTCGATGATGTCGCTCTGGCCGACCTTTCTCGCCGGCACGAACTTCGTCATGCACTCGGCCGGCTGGCTCGAGTCGGCACTCGTCTCCTGCTACGAGAAGTTCATCGTCGACGTCGAGCAGCTCCGCATGCTGCACGAGGTGTTCAAGCCGCTCGAGGTGAACGAGGAGACGCTCGCGTACTCCGCGCACCAGGAAGTCGGCCAGGGCGGCCACTTCCTCGGCGCCGTGCACACGCTCGAGCGCTTCCGCGAGTGCTTCTACCGTCCGCTCGTCTCGTCGACGGACAACTACGAGCGGTGGGCGCGGAACGGTGGCAACGACACGGCGGCGCGGGCGTCGGAGATCTGGAAGAAGACGCTTGCCGAGTACGAGGAGCCGGCGCTGGATCCTCGTCTCAAGGAGGAGCTGAAGGCGTACGTCGACCGGAGACGGAAGGAGCTAGGTGATTGAGATGGCGACGGTGGGCGAGATCATGTCACAGGGGCTGTTGAGCGTGGAGGCGTCGACTTCACTCGTGGACGCGGCGCGGCGGATGGACGAGCGCCGCGTCGGGGCCGTGCTCGTGCTCACGAACGAACACGTGTCCGGGATCCTCACGGAGCGCGACATCCTCCGTGCTGTCGCGGCCGGGACGGTCGAGACGGCGGACGTCGGAGCGTGGATGACCCGCGACCCGGAGACGATCGAGCCGTCGGAGCCGACCGGCCGGGCGGCGGCGATCATGATCCACGGCGGCTTCCGGCACCTGCCGGTGGTCGACGGCGGCAAGGCGGTCGGGATCGTCTCGATCCGCGACCTGATGCGTGTCGTCATCGACGACGAGAGCCCGCGCGGTGCCTGAGATGTTCGTCGACGGCGCGTGGACCGGCTCGCTCTCGGGCGAGACGTTCACGGCCGAGTCGCCGGCGACCGGCGAGGCGATCGGAGTGGTGCCGAAGGGCGATCGGCAGGATGCCCAGCTCGCGATCGGCGCGGCGAACCGTGCCGCCGACGGCTGGTCGCGGGCGACGGCGTTCGAGCGGGCGGCGGCCATGCACCGGGTCGCCGACGAGATCGAGCGGCGACGCGACGAGCTGGCGCGGACGCTCACGCTCGACCAGGGCAAGCCGCTGCGCACCGAGGCGCACGACGAGGTCGAGGAGCTGATCCTGTACTGGCGCAACGCCGCCGAGGACGGGAAGCGGCTGGAGGGCCGGCTTCCGAACTCGATCTCGCCCGGCAAGCGGGTGCTGCTCGTACGCCGCCCGCGCGGCGTGATCGGCGTGATCACCCCCTGGAACTGGCCGTACACGATGCCCGCGGAGCTGATCGCGCCGGCGCTCGCCTCCGGGAACACGGTCGTCTGGACGCCGGCGTCGACGACCGCGGTCGCGGGGATCGCGCTCGCCGAGTGCGTTGCCGAGGCCGACCTGCCGCCGGGCGTCTTCAACCTCGTCACCGGCCCCGGACGGACGGTCGGGGACGAGATCGCGCGCAGCCCGGGCACGCACGGCGTCGGCTTCATCGGCTCGACGGAGACGGGGCAGAAGGTGGCGGAGGCCGCGGTGGGCAAGGCGGCCGTGCTCGAGCTCGGCGGAAACGGCCCCGTCGTCGTGATGGACGACGCCGATCTCGACCTCGCCGCCGAGGCGACGGTCACCGCCTGCTTCCTCTGCGCCGGCCAGAGCTGCACCGCCGGCGAGCGGCTGCTCGTGCACCGCGACGTCCGCGAGGAGTTCGTCGCCAAGCTCGCGCGGCTCGTCACCGAGCGCGTCGTGCTCGGAGATCCGTTCGCGGATGGGACGACGCTCGGGCCGCTGAACAACGCAGGCGTCGCGGAGAAGATGGACGAGCACGTTGCGGACGCGCTCGAGCGCGGTGCGGAGCTCGTCAGCGGCGGCTCGCGCGCCTCCGGCTTCCCGACCGACCTCTACTGGCAGGCGACGATCCTCGACGGCGTCCCGGCGGATGCGCTCGTCGCGCAGGAGGAGACCTTCGGTCCCGTCGCGCCCGTCGTCCCGATCGACTCGCTCGAGCATGCGATCGAGCTCGCGAACGCGTCGCCGTACGGATTGCTCGCGGCGATCTTCACGCGCGACCTCGCCGACGGCCTCCGCTTCGCCGACTCGGTGCGGACCGGATGGGTGAACGTGAACGAGTCCTCGAACTACTGGGAGACGCATCTCCCCTTCGGCGGACGCTCCGGCACCGCGAGCGGAATCGGCCGCGTCGGCGGCACTGCGCCGATGGAGGCGTTCACGGAGCTGCAGACGGTGGTGCTGTCCTGACGTACGACGTCGTGATCGTCGGCGGTGGCTCGGCAGGCTGCGCACTCGCGAACCGCTTGGGCGTGGATCCGTCGACGCGTGTGCTCGTGCTCGAGGCGGGCCGGCCCGACCACCTCTGGGACGTCTTCATCCACATGCCCGCGGCGCTCGCATTCCCGATCGGGAACAAGCGCTACGACTGGATGTACGAGTCCGAGCCGGAGCCGCACATGCACGGCCGCCGCATCTATCACGCGCGCGGCAAGGTGCTCGGCGGGTCGAGCTCGATCAACGGCATGATCTTCCAGCGCGGCAACCCGCTCGACTACGAGCGCTGGGCGGCGGAGCCCGGCCTCGAGAGTTGGGACTACGCGCACTGCCTGCCGTACTTCAAGCGGATGGAGAGCTGTCTCGCGGGCGCCGACGACTTCCGCGGCGGTGACGGCCCGCTCGTGCTCGAGCGCGGACCGGCGGAGGGGCCGCTCTTCACGGCCTTCTTCGACGCGGTGCAGCAGGCCGGCTATCCGCTGACGGACGACGTCAACGGAAGAAAGCAGGAAGGCTTCGCGAAGTTCGACCGCAACATCTCGCGTGGCCGGCGGCTGAGCGCTGCGCGGGCATACCTGCATCCGGTGATGTCGCGGCCGAATCTCGAGGTGCGCTGCCGGGCGTTCGTGAACCGCGTCGTGTTCGACGGAACGCGCGCGGTCGGTGTCGACGTCGGCGGAGAGACGGTGCGCGCCAACGAGGTGATTCTGTGCGGCGGCGCGATCAACTCGCCACAGCTGCTGCAGCTCTCGGGCGTCGGCAACGCGCACGAGCTGTCGTCGCTCGGGATCGACGTCGTGCACGACCTCCCCGGGGTGGGCGAGAACCTCCAGGACCACCTCGAGGTGTACGTGCAGTACGCGTGCACGCAACCGGTGTCGGTGCAGCCGGCGCTGAAGAAGTGGAAGCGTCCGCTCATTGGCGCGCAGTGGCTGTTCCTCCGCTCCGGTCCCGGTGCGACGAATCACTTCGAGGCCGGCGGCTTCATCCGCTCGAACGACGAGGTCGCGTACCCGAATCTCATGTTCCACTTCCTGCCGCTTGCGATCCGGTACGACGGTTCCGCGCCCGCCGCCAAGCACGGATATCAGGTGCACGTCGGACCGATGTACGCGGACACGCGCGGCTCCGTGAAGATCACGTCGACGGATCCACGCGCGCATCCGGCACTGCGCTTCAACTACCTCTCGACTCCGAACGATCGGCGCGAGTGGGTCGAAGCTGTCCGCTGCGCACGGAACATTCTCACCCAGCCTGCGTTCGATCCCTACAACGGCGGCGAGACGTCGCCGGGGTCGGCGGTGCAGACGGACGACGAGGTCCTCGACTGGGTCGCCCGCGACGCGGAGACCGCACTGCATCCCTCGTGCACCTGCAAGCTCGGGACAGACGCGCTCTCGGTCGTCGATCCGCTGACGATGCGCGTGCACGGCGTCGACGGTCTGCGGGTCGTCGACGCATCCGTGTTCCCGTACGTCACGAACGGGAACATCTACGCCCCGGTGATGATGGTCGCCGAGAAGGCCGCCGACCTGATCCTCGGCAACACGCCGCTGCCGCCGGCCACCGTCGACTTCTACCGGCATGCTGAACGAGCTTCGCGTCGGTGAGCTCCTTGCTGCGCTCGGAGCGCGGACGCCCGCGCCGGCGAGCGGATCCGCCGTCGCGCTGACGGCTGCGCTCGCCGCGGCGCTCGCCGAGCTCGCCGCGCGGTTCGCCGGCGACGACGAGGCGGCCGCCCGTGCGCAGGCGCTGGCACGGCGGCTCGTCGAGCTCGCCGACGAGGACGCCGCCGCGTACACCGCCTTCATGGCGGACCGAAACGACGAGACGCGCCGGCGGATCATCGACGTGCCGGAGGAGGTCGCCGACCGCTCCGGCGAGGTGGCGGAGCTGGCGGAGCGACTGCGGGCGCGGCTCAGCTCGAGTGTCGCCGGCGACGCCGAGGCCGCCGCCGAGCTGGCGCGCGCGGCCGCTCGCGTGGCGCGGCGCCTGGCAGAGCTCAACGCCTAGGCAAGGCCGCGTCCGGCGCCGCACATCGCCCGGAAACGTGGCACGCTCTATGGCGCGTGAGCAAGCAAGAGTTGGAGCTCGCGAAGGCACGGGCAGCGCTCGAGCGCGGCAACCTCAGGCGCGCCGTCAGGCACGCCTGGACGGCCGGTGTCGCGGCGGTGCAGGCGCGCGACGAGGAACACCTCGAAGCCGTCCTGGAGCTTGCCGCGGGCGCTCGCGAGCGATCGAGCGGCCGCCTCCACCGCGAGGCCGAGCAGCTCTTCGTCTACTGCACCAGCTCGCTTGCGGACGCGCGGGCGGGAGTCCTCAGGAGCTCGTCGTTCGGAGGGCTGTTCAGGCTGGGGGCGGCTCCGGCGAACAAGACGTGCCCCGACTGCGCGGAGACGGTGAAGGCGGCGGCCAGGGTCTGTCGGTTCTGCGGCCACCGCTTCGACGAGCCGTGAAGCCCGGGGTCAGCCGAGCTCGCGGAACGAGATCGGCTGCGCGCCCTCCCAGAGCGTGAGGCGGCCGAGCTCCCTCAGCTGCTCCTTCCCGTCGACGAGCGTCGCGAAGTGGTTGGCGGCGAGCTGCCCGGCCTTGCTCGCGAAGTTGCAGTAGCCGTAGGGGAAGAGCAGCTCGGTCTCGCTCACACCGCCGGGGTAGAGCGCGAGCTCCCCCGGGTGCGGGTAGCTCGTCGCGTTCTCCGGCCCGACGCCGAGGTCGCGGTCTCCCCACGGGATCCAGTTCGACTCGCCGCTCCAGCGGCAGTGGATGATCCGGTCGTCGAACGGGAGGATGGCGCGGAAGGCGGCCACGGTCTGCGGCGCCAGCTCCTCCTCGAAGCGGGCGACGAAGCGCAGGTAGTGGCCGTCGCCGAGCACGACCTCCAGCTCGACGCGGGTGAAGAAGGGCGACGGCGGCGAGAACGCCATCCGGTAGACGCCCGGCTCGAGCTCGTCGGCGAGGCTGGCGCGACCGTCCTCGTTCGTTTCCGCCGTCGCGACCTGCTCGTCCCCGCGCGTCAACTCGACGCGCACGCCGGCCGCCGGCCGGCCGAGGGCGGTGTCGAGGACGTGGGTCGAGAGCGAAGTCACCGGCGGATCCCCGCGCCATTATTGCGGTGCCCGCGCGGGATGTCCTGCCTTGTCGGTGAGCATCGAGAGCGACGGCTACACGCACGTCGTCGCCAACATCGCCTTGACTCCTACCTCGACGAGCTCACCTTCCGCTTCAACCGCCGCAAAGCAGCCAAGCGCGGCCTGCTCTTCTGCCGCCTGCACGGCCATCATCGCCGGTCCGGGAGCGGCCACGGTTGCTGGCGCGTGCCAGGTGGGAACAGAAGCGGCAGGTTGAGATCCGGAAACTCTCCGGCGACGAGCTGCCGAGTCTCCGCTACGAGCGCACCGAGCTCGCTCGCCGCTTCCTCCGGCGGCAAGCGGAAGAGCGACTGAAGCCGGTCGGCGAGCGACGGTGGCGCGAGCTCCATCTTCGCGATCAGCTCCCGCATCCGCTTCAACTCGAACCGCGCGAAGTAGACGCGGTTCAGACCGGCGAGTACGCCGAGCAGGTTGAAGGCGCCGTTCAACAGCATGTCGAGCCGCCACAGCTCGCTGTCGCGGGCGGCCATTGCCTCGCCGTAGTACCAGAGCGGGAAGAAATCCCAGTGGCGCTCGATCATCGCCCGGCGCAGTGGCTCGGGGTAGTTGCCCACTCGTGTCTGCCACTCCACGATCAACTCCTCGCCGTAGAGCGGCAGCCCTTCGGCTATGCCTGAGAGAAACTTCTGGTGAGGTGAGGCGATCTCTTGCAACTCGACGAGGAGCTGGTCAAGCTGCCATTCGACGCGATCGACCGTTGTGAACGCCACCTCCGTCCGGACACGGTCGAGCGTGAACTCCTCGCCGTTGAAATAGTCAGTCGGCTCGTGCCTTCGGACTGGATCCACGCCGCCGACCGCGAGCCTGATCTGCGCGAGCACGTCGACCAGAGGCACCTGATCGACGTAGAAGAGAAGGTCGACGTCTGAGAAGCGGTCAGCGTTTCCGCGGCCTGCCGAGCCTGCGAGCAGCGCGGCACGCAACGGCACACACGCAACCGCCACATCGACAACCCGCCGTGCGAGCGCGCGGAGATGCTCGGTCTCTGCGTTCAACCCGCACCGGGCCACATCGCCGAGGGCCGTTCGCGGACGCCCAACGGAGGAAGCCGCCCGGGTGCAGCCGGCCACTTCTCGGGGGCCAGCCGCGCCCAGTGGGTGGTAGAGGCCAGAACCCGACGAGGTTTCACATCAAGCCTCGCTACTCGTAGAGGACGAGCCGGTCGCGGTGCACCGCCTCGACACCGCGCGGGCGACCGCGGAGCTCCGCGGCATTCGCTCCCACGATCCCCTTCCCGAGCACGGTGCCGTCGAGCGCGGCGAGCTCGACCGCGTCGCCCGGCTCGAAGGAGCCCTCGCAGGCGACAACGCCGACCGCGAGCAGGCTGCGCCCACCGGCCGTGAGCGCTTCCCGCGCGCCGTCGTCGACGACGAGCCGCCCCGACGTCGGCTTCGCGTGACGCAGCCACAGCCTGAACGCGCTGGCCGGAGGAGCGGTCGCCGTGAACTTCGTGCCCCGCGCCTCGCCGGCCGCGATCGCGGCGACGACGTCCTTGCCTCGCCCCGAAGCGATCACGGTCGGGATGCCGGCGCCGGCGGCGAGGCGTGCCGCGGCGACCTTGCTCTCCATGCCGCCGCGGCCGAGCGGGTTGCCAGGGCCGAGCGACGCGGCGGCGACCGCGTCGCCGGTCGCGAGCGGCTGCGCGTCCGGGTCGGCCGGATGCGAGCTGTAGACGCCGTCCACCTCGGTGAGCAAGACGAGCAGCCGCGCTCCGAGCAGCACGGCCACCTGGGCGGCGAGCGCGTCGTTGTCGCCGAAGGTGATCTCGTCCGTCGCGGTCGCGTCGTTCTCGTTCACGACGGGGATTACTCCGAGCCGCAACAGCGCGCGCAGCGCGTTGCGCGCGTTGAGGTAGCTCCCGCGCTCGGCGAGATCGCCGGCCGAGAGGAGCACCTGCGCGACGCGGATGCCGTGCCGGCGCAGCGCTGCCTCCCACGCGAGCTGGAGGCGCACCTGTCCGGCGGCGGAGGCCGCCTGCAGCTGCGGCGTCGTGCGCGGACGGCGCGTCAGCCCGAGCAGCGGCAGACCGAGCGCGATCGCGCCCGAGGAGACGATGCAGATGCTCTCGCCTTCCTTGGCGATTGCCGCCATGTCAGCCGCTCGCGCGGCCAGCAGCGAGCGGCGGACGCGGCCGCCGCCGTCGCAGACGAGCGACGAGCCGAGCTTGACGACGACCGTCACCGGTGCTGGCTGCCGTCGCCGACGATCCGGTACTGGCGCAGGCCGAGGTCACGGTAGGTCACGGGCCCGCGCGGGCCCGGGAAGCGATCGACGTTGATGCCCGTCTCGGGGGTGCCGAGCAGCTCGAAGCCGTCGGTGAAGCGCGTGGTCGCGTTCCAGAGCGCCGCGGTGCCGCGGTAGCCGTCGAGGAACAGCTGCGCGGCCGTCGCATCGTCGGTGACGATCGCAGCGGCGAGCCCCGAGGTCTCCTCGTTCGCGATCTGCAGCGCCTCCTCCGGACCGTCCACGAGCTCGAGCGTGATCGTCTTGACGCGTTCAGGCTCGGACGCCCACTCGTGGCCTCGAGGCCGGTCGAGCGGCTGCACGCCGGCGAGCTCCGCCGTGCTCCGCACCTCGATGCCGAGCTCGCGGCAGACGCCGAGCAGCGTCTCGGCGAGCGCGGGCGTGGAGCGGTCGACGAGCGCGAGGTTGAGCCGGTTGCACACGCCGAGGCGGTCAAGACTGGCGCGGGCGATCTGCGCCAGGCGTTCCGGCGACGCGGCCGCGTGGGCGTAGAGGACGCCGCCGCCCTCGGCGTGGGCGAGGGCGCGGACGCCGTGCGCCGCGGCGGTGCGCGCGAGCGCGGCCGTGGAGGCGCCGCTGCCGCGCAGGATCACGAGCGGGAGCACGCCGGGGAGCGACACGAGCGCCTCGGCGCCGGCGTGCTCGGCCGTGCGCACGAGCCCGACCGCGGCTCCGTCCGCGCCGGCCTCCTCGAGCCCGGGTTGCAGCACCCGGTCGACGAGCACCGTGACCGTCTCGAGCGCGGCCGCGCCCGTCCGGAGCACGACCGCGTTGCCGCTCTTCAGGACCTGCGTCGCCACGTCGACCGCGACGTTCGGCCGCGCCTCGAAGTTCGCGCCGACGACCCCGATCGGGATCAGCCGCTCGGAGACCTCGAGCCCGTTGGGCAGCCGCCAGGAGCGAAGCTCACGGCCGATCGGGGAGAGCGTCGCGGTCGCACGGATTCCGGTGGCGATCGTCTCCAGCCGGCCGTCGTCGAGCCGGAGCCGGTCGAGCGCGCCGGCGTCGAGCCTCCCCTCGGCGGCCGCGAGGTCGGCCTCGTTCGCAGCGAGGATCTCGGCGCGCCGCTCGGCGAGCAACTCGAGCGCGCGGGCGAGCGCGCGGTCGACCCGCTCGTTCGTCAGCGTCGCGAGCGCGCGGCGCGCGGCGAGCGCCTCGCGCTCGACGAGCTCGACGACCGACTCGGTGAGGGTCGGGTTCAAGGCCATCACTCTAGTGGCCAGACCTTCTTCGTACATCGGCCTGATCCGCCCATGTGCGTCGGTCGGAGCCGGTGCGAGGGCTAAAGCACGAGCGGTTCTCTGTCGAAGGATTCCATCATGTTCACCGAGACCACCGCAGGCCGGCTCTCCGGAAGCGAGCACGCCGAGGTCGTCTGGTGGCGGTGGAGCCGGCTCATCGCGGCCGGCTTCGAGCCAACGCCGGCCTACGAGCTCGCGGTCGACTCGAGGATCGACCTCCACGCGCTGCTCGATCTCCTGGCCCGCGGCTGCCCGGCCCGCCTGGCCGCGCGCATCCTCGCCCCGCTCGAGGAGCGGCGGCGAGCCACCCGCGTTCAGTAGTGGACGCGGCCACAAGTACGGTTGTGCGTCTGGCGGCCCGCAAACGCGGCGCATGCCGTTGTCCTCGGTCGGTCGCATACCTACGGGTATGCGGCCTCCCTGCGTCCTAGGCCTGCTTGGTTTGCGAACCGCCAGACACGAACGAACTTGTGGCCGCGTCCACTAGCGCCCGAGGGCGCGGGCGACCGCGGCGATGTGCTCCGGCGTCGAGCCGCAACAGCCGCCGACGATGCGCGCGCCCCGGTCGGCGTAGGCGCGCACGTGCTCGGCGAGCGCCTCGGGGCCGGCCTCGTAGACGACGGCGTCGCCGACGATGCGCGGCACGCCGGCATTCGGCTTCACCCAGAGCGGAATCCCGGGTGCGGCGGCGAGGAACTCGGCCACGATAGCGTCGGTGTCGTCGAGCGAGCGGCCGCAGTTCGCGCCGAGCGCGGCGACGCCGAGAGGCTCGACGGCCGCGACGACATCGGCAGGGCTGACGCCCATCATCGTGTGGGTGCCCTGGTCGAAGCTGAAGGACGCGACGAGAGGTAGATCGGTCACGCCCTGCACGCCTTCGATCGCCCAGAGCGCCTCCTCGAGCGCGAAGAACGTCTCGAGCACGAGCAGGTCGACGCCGCCGTCGGCGAGCGCCTGTGCCTGCTCTGCGTATGCCTCGGCGCAGACCTCGCGAGTCAGGACGCCGTACGGCTCGATGAGCTGCCCGGTCGGGCCCATCGAGCCCGCAACGAGCCGGTCGTCGCCGACGGCCTCGCGCGCGAGCCCGGCGGCGCGGATGTTCACCTCGGTCGTCCTGCCGGCGAGCGGACCGTCCGCGAGTCGCGGGGTCGTCGCGCCGAAGCTGCACGTGAGCACGAGGTCCGAGCCCGCCTCGACGAAGCGGCGATGAAGCTCGCGCACCCGTTCCGGCGCGTCGACGACCCACTCCTCGGGTGCAACGCCGGGCTCGATCCCCATGTCCTGGTAGTTCGTCCCGGTCGCGCCGTCCGCGAGCAGGACGGGACGCTCGGCGAGCAGGTCGGCGAACGAAGGCATCGCGACAGCCTAGAGCGGGCTCTCGTGCGTCCCGGTCTCTCGCCGTGCCGCACCGGCCGGTTTACGGCTGGGGCCTGACACGAGCGCGCGCGCGAAGCTGTGCAGCGCCTGCTCGTCGCTGTAGGTGATGATCGGGCCGTGCACGAGCAGGCCTTCCGCCGCTCGTTCCTTGATCAGGGTGGGCAGGAAGTCCTGGGCGAGCCACTCGCGGCCAACGGCGACAGCACAGCGGGCGGTGATTCGGTGCAGGTCGTCGTCGAGCGTTTCGCTGTCGATCAGAGCCGGGCGGCGGACGAAGCGCGTCGGCCCGGCGGGCACTATCCGAGCGACCTGCTCGACGAGTGCGCGCCCGGGCTCGAGCGCGCTGGTGAAGAACTCGATCTCGACCTCGCGGTAGCCGCGTGGGATCACGCGGAGCGCCACCACCTGCGAGTTCGGAACATGCAGGATCTCGCCGGTGATGCTGCGGAGCGTGAGCGAGCGCAGCGAGACGGATTCAACGACTCCTTGTATGTCCAAGACGTCGATCGCAACCGTGTCCCCGATCCGAAACCAGCCCTCGAAGAACATGAGGAGGCCGGCGATCACATCCATGAGGAAACGCTGCGCGGCGAAGGCGATCACAATCGCGAGGAAGGACGCACCCGCGATCGTCTGCACTCGCTGCGCGCCGGAAAGGACGACGATCGAGAGCACCAATGCCAGCGCAAACGCGAGATAACGGACGCTCGTCTCGATCAGCGAGATCGCCGTCTCCCGCTGGCGGAGCCCCGTGATCGCGCCGGTGTCGAAGTCCTTCGTGGCGCCCCGCCGCCGCCGGTCGCTCCGGTCGACGAAGTAGGCGGCGAGACGAGCGGCGACCCGGCTCACGACCCAGGCGAGCACGAAGAGCGCGATGACGATGACCGCCATTGCGAGCGGCCGCCCAAGCGGTATGTCCCTTCCCAGCGCGTCGATGAGGTTCTTCAACAGAACGCCTCTCCGTTGGCCCTACGAGGGTCTTCCGGCCGGCGAGGCAAGGGAGTTCCTGCGGCTCAGCGCTTCGCCGGCGGCACGATCACGAGCGGACACGGAGCATGGTGGGCACACTGCTGACCGACCGAGCCGAGCAGCAGCCCTGCGAAGCCGCCCCGGCCGCGCGAGCCGACGACGAGCAGGTCCGCGCCCTCGGCCGCCTCGATCAAGGCCGGCGCTGCAGCCCCCTCGACGACTGTGCGCTCGACATCGACGCCGGAGAGCGCGCTTCCGAGCTCGGCGAGCTCGCTCTCGACGAGCTTCTCGGCGGCGCGTCGAACATCTTCGATCACGTCTGCGTCGAGCACCGGGTCGAGACCGGGCCCCGCCGCCATGTACGGAAACGTCCACGTGTGAACGACGCGGAGCGGTGCACCTCGCAGCTTGGCCTCCGCAACGGCCCAGTGCATTGCCTGCTTGGACTCTTCGGAGCCGTCGATACCGACGACGATCCTGGACATCTCGTCCTCCTATCGATTGCGTGTCTACGGTACAGGCCGGAGCTGGCGACGAATATTCGGAATACGACCCTCCGCCGGGCGCTCGCGCGCCCCGGTATCTGATGCCCATGAGCCGGCCGCTCCTGACCTCGCTCACCGTGCTACTGCTCCTCGGCCAGGCGCCCTCGGCGGCCAGGTCGGCCATTCCTAGCCCGCGTTGAGACCAAGGGTGGGAAACGACACGTGGCGCAGCTTTCCGGCCATCGCTGCCCGGATCTGGTCACCGAGCTGCGAGGTGTCGCCCGGACCGTAGATACCACCCGGCATCGCGACCACGACCGGCGCGCCGCCGGCGGCACACTCCCTGGCGAGCTCGTGAGCGAAGGCAGGCGAAAGGAGCGCTGTGGAAACCATCGAGATGCACCGGTGGCCGCTCCTTCCTTCTCGATCACATGCGCCGTAGGCTGCGCAGGTTGTTTCTCCGTTACTTGGTGAGCGTGCCGAAGACCTTGACCGAGAAGCTGCCGTCGTCATGGCTGTAGGAGCCCGTCATCTTCAGGGTCCCCTTCGCCTTGGCGAGCTTTCCGGTCGCCCTCAGAACGGTGAGATGGGCGGTGATGGCGAAGTTGTGTCCGCCTTCGTCCCCGCAGCTGCTCGCGCCTGAGAGGAGCTTGAAGGCGATCGTGCCGGCGGCGCCCGTGATCGTGCCGGTGCCGCCGAAGGGGATGCAGGGCTGCTGGCTGGTGTCGCCGGTGCCCTGGCCGGTGATCGAGCCGGCGCCGATCAGCGTGCCTTTGCCGGTGCCGTTCGCCGAGATGGTGGCGACGTTGCCGTTGATCTGGGTCGAGGTCTGGCCGGCGTACGTGCCGGTGAAGGCGACCGCGCTCGGCTCCGTAGCGAGCGCACTGACGGTGAGGACGCCTTTCATCCCGGCGGCTGCGTGGCCGGGCACGGTGCAGCGGTAGGGGTACTTGCCCTGGTGCAGCGTCACCGTGAGCGTGCCGGTCTTGCCGGGCTTGATGAGGGCGCTCTTCTTTCCGGCGATCATGAGGTCGTGCGCGAGCTTGCCTTTGTTCACGAGCCGGAAGGTGACAGTGCCCGCGTGCACCTTTGTGGTCGCGAAGGCGAACTTGAACTCGGTCATGGTGACGGTGATGGACTGGGTCGTGGCGTGGTCGGCGGCGACGGCCATGGGAGGGACGCCGGCGAGCGAAACTGTTGCGGTGGCGGCAAGGACGGAGAGGCGGATGCGGGTCATGCTGCTCCTTGGCTCGCAGGGAGCCTGTTTTGCCGATGATCCTACCGACGATCCATCCGTGCTTCGACGGCCCGTGTGTGTTCACAGAGCACCCCTGAGTTCCTGCGCGCATGAGGGCAAGGCGACAGAGGCAGCCGAATAGCGGGGGCGCCGGACGGAGCCGGCGCCCCCGTCGTCGAATTAGGTGGCAGCGGCCGCGGTCGCGGCTGCGGGCGCGGGGAGGCCGATCCCTTCTGCCACTCGGCGGCCGTAGTCGGCGTCGCAGCGGGTGAGGTGGTCGACCATCCGCTCCTGAACCTGCCGCTCGCACTGGCCGAGCAGGTCGATCATGTTGAGCACGAGGTCCTCGCGTTCCCACTCGGGCATGGTGCGGTAGCGCTCGCCGGCCTGGGCGTAGTCGTTCGTGCGCGCGATCTTGCTGCGGGTGAGCTTGCCGCTGATCTCAGGCTCGTAGTCGGCGCCTGACCGGGGCGCCTCGGTGAGACCGCCGAGTGAGCTTGGCTCGTAGTTGACGTGCGGGTTCTCGCCGGTCGCGTCGACGTAGTAGGCCATCTGGCTGTCGCGCTGGTTGGTCGATGCTCTGGTCAGCGGAGCGTTGATCGGCAGCTGCAGGTAGTTGGGCCCGACCCGGTAGCGCTGGGTGTCCGAGTAGGAGAACGTGCGGCCGACGAGCATCTTGTCGTCCGAGAAGTCGAGGCCGTCCACCAGGACGCCGGTGCCGAACGCGGCCTGCTCGCTCTCGGCGAAGAAGTTGTCGACGTTGCGGTTCAGCGTCATCATCCCGACGGGGCGCAGGGGAAACTCGTCCTCGGGCCACGTCTTTGTGTCATCGAGCGGGTCGAAGTCGAGCTCCGGGTGCTCGTCGTCGCTCATGATCTGGACGTTCAGCTCCCAGCGCGGGTGGTCGCCGCGCTCGATCGCCTCGAAGAGGTCCTTCGACGCGTGCCCCAGTTCGGTCGCCTGGATCGCGTTCGCCTGCTCCTGGGTCAGCGACTCGATGCCCTGCTGCGTCTTCCAGTGGTACTTGACGAGCACCGCCTCGCCGGCGGCATTGACGAACTTGTACGTGTTGACGCCAAAGCCGTCCATGGTCCGGTAGTTCTTCGGGATCCCCCGCGGGCTGAAGAGCCAGGCCAGCATGTGCATCGACTCCGGCGTCAGGCTCATGAAGTCGAAGATGCGGTTCGGCTCCTGGCGGAAGGTGACGGGGTCCGGCTTCAGCGCGTGGATCACGTCGGGGAACTTGATCGCGTCGCGGATGAAGAAGACGGGCAGGTTGTTGCCGACGAGATCCCAGTTGCCGTCCTCGGTCTTGAACTTGACCGCGAACCCGCGCGGATCGCGGGCAGCCTCCGAGGAGTCGCGGCCGCCGATCACGGTCGAGAAGCGCAGGACGACATGGGTCTGCTTTCCCTTCTCCTGGAAGAGCTTCGCGCGCGTGTAGGTCGAGGCGGGCTCGTCGCCGATCTTCCCGTACGCCTCGAAGACGCCGTGGGCGACGAAACCGCGCGCGTGGACGATGCGCTCGGGGATGCGCTCGCGGTCGAAGTGGCTGATCTTCTCGAGGAACTGGTAGTTCTCGAGCGTCGCCGGGCCGCGGTCGCCGACCGTCCGCTGGCTCTGGTTGTCGTGGACCGGATGGCCCTGGCGCGTCGTCAGCCGACGGGGGGGCTTGCCGTTCTCAGCCATTTCTCTCCTTTGCGTCGATGCAGTCGGGGCAGCGGCCCCAGAAGATGATCTCGGCTTCGTCGACCTCGAACCCGGCGGCGGCGTCCGGGGCCAGGCACGGCGCCTCGCCCACGGCGCAGTCGACGTCGACCGTGCGCCCGCAATCTCGGCAGACGAGATGGTGGTGGTTGTCGCCGACGCGTGTCTCGAACAGCGCTGCGCTTCCGGCCGGCTCGATGCGGCGGACGAGCCCGACCTCGTGCAGGGCGCGCATGATGTCGTAGACGGCCTGGGTCGAGAGCGCCCCGAGCCGCTTGCGCGCACGCTCCTCCACGTGCTCGACGGTCACGTGAGGCGGGAGCTCGCGCAGGGCATCGAGGACGGCCAGCCGAGCGGCCGTGACCCGCAAGCCGTGTGAACGGAGGACTTCGGCCTGATCCGTGAGCCCGGTCATCGACGGCATCCTAGCTGGCCAACTTGAATGATTCAAGAAAAGGAGTCGATCCAAGCCGAACCGCGAAACGGCTCGGCGTTGTCGTCCGTTCGTTTGGTTCGGCGGCGCGCTAGCTGTCAGAATCAGCGCCGGTGAGACGGTGCGCCGCGTGGCTGGTCGCGATTCCGCTGATGCTCGCGGGCTCTCAGGTTGCGCACGTGTTTGCGTACCGTCTGGTCTACCCGGAGGCACACGTCAGGTGGCGCGTGCTCCTTTCGACTGGGCACGGCTATTTCGCGTACTGGCCGCTCGTGTGCGGGGTTGTCGGCGGCGTCCTGCTGGTCGGCTTCGTTGTGGGCGTAATGGATTCCGCGCGTCGTCGAGGGCCGCGGCCGCTGCCGGCCTGGGCGTTCGCGCTCTTGCCGCTGGTGGGTTTCACGGTGCAGGAGTTCACCGAGCGGTGGCTTGCCGGGAGCAGCTTCCCGTGGTGGATGGTGCTGCAGCCCACCTTCCGGATCGGCCTGGCGTTCCAGCTGCCGTTTGCTCTGCTTGCGTTCCTGCTCGCCCGACTTCTGTTGCGGGCTGCCGAGCGGGTCGTGCGTGCTCTGCGCGGCCGGGCGGCGCGGCCACGGCAGGCGGGAGTGTTGCCCGGGTGGTTTGCGCTCGCGGTCTGGCTACCGCGCGTCGCTGTCTTGGCGGAAGGGCACGCGGGGCGTGGGCCGCCGCTCGCGGCTGCTCCGGCGACCGTCGCTCTCTGCCGCTAAGAGACAGCTCATCAGTTCGTCGTGGCGGGCTTGCGGTTGTGCGCAAGCGGTGGAGGAGCGGTGTTCGTCGGATGGACGAAGCTCGACGGCTGCCGTCCGTCGAGGGTGCCGTTTTCCCGCGACTTCGAGGAGTGTCATGCGTATCCGATTTCGCACGCTTGCGGCGACCGTGGTCGTCTGCATGCCGGCTGTTGCCGGTGCTGCCGGCGCGGCGACCGCTGCGCCGCACACGGGCAAGGCGTACCCGGTCGCACCCTTCAAGGTGAAGGGCGCGATCAGCCTGTCTGAGAACGCGGCCACCCGCACGCTGACGGTGAAGCTGGATCTCAGCGGTTTCAAGCCGAACAGCCGCCACGTCATGCATGTTCATAAGGGCTTGATGTGCGCCAAGATGGCGATGGGAGGGATGCCGCCGCCGACGATGGGTCCGATCCTCGTGCCGCTCGGAGTCCACACCGCCGACGCCAAGGGCCAGATGAAGCTGACCTTCGCGGTCAAGGAGGCGCCGAAGCTCGTGTTCGGCGCGATCCACGTGATGGTCCACTGGGGCCCCAACATCAGCACCCCGAGCAATGCGCGACCGATGGCCTGCGCGGACATCCCGTGAGCGGCTCGACGACTTGCCTGCAGCCGCAGTCACGAGCGGCGTCACTTCCCTCTAACCGAAGGAGCATCATGCGCTACCCGCTTCGCTTGCTCGCGGCGTCGACGTCGCGGCGACGCTTGCTCGTCCCGGGACTTGTTGCGCTCGGGGCGCTCGTGTTTGTCTCGGCCGCTTCGGCGCATGCGCGGATCAGCCCGCCGGTGTCGCTGTCGAACACGCTGCAGCTGTACAGCCTCGCCGTGCCGACCGAGAAGGACAACGCGACGACGACGAAGATCGTGCTCACGGTGCCGAAGGGCTTCGGGATCGACTCGTTCGTACCGAGCCCCGGTTGGCATCGGGTGGTGCAGCAGACCGGCTCGGGTGACAGCGCGGTGATCCAGAAGGTGACCTGGACGGGCGGCAGCGTGCCGACCGAGGAGGACTCGCTGTTCCAGTTCCTCGCCCAGCCCGCCTCGAACGGCAAGTACACCTTCCAGGTCGAGCAGACCTACTCGGACGGCTCGATCGTCGACTGGTCCGGGCCGGAATCCGCTGAAGCCCCGGCACCGACGATCGAGGTGAAGAGCTCACTCGGCGGAGGCGGCACCTCGCTCCTGACGATCGTGGCGCTCGTGATCGGTGCGCTCGGCGTCATCCTGGCCGCGTTCGCGCTGTTCGCCGGCGGCGGCGGGAAGAGGCAGCTGGCATGACGCTGCGGGGGCGGGGCGTTCTGGCCGCACTAGCCGTTGCTGCGGCACTGGTCCTGCCGGGTGCGGCGTTTGCGCACGCCTACCTGGTCAAGACGGTGCCTTCGGCGAGCGGCATTCTCAACGCTCCGCCCCCCGACGTCGCTCTGACCTACGACGAGGCGGTCGAGCCGCGCTTCGCGATCATCTCGGTCACCGACGCTGCCGGCCGCCAGGAGACGACCGCGCCCGTGCACCGCTCGGCCGCGAACCCGGACACGCTGATCGTGCCGTTGCGGGCGCACCTGCCCGAGGGCTGGTACCTGATCTACTGGCGCGCGATCTCCGTCGACGGGCACCCCGTGCAAGGAGCGTTCACCTTCGCCGTCGGTCCGAACGAGGGGCCGGCGCCGCAATTCCGCGTGCCTTCGATCGCGCAGACGGCAACGACGCCGAGGCTGCTGGTCGCGCGCTGGCTCGTCTTCCTGACGGTGATGATCGCGATCGGCTTGTTCGTGCTGCGGATCGCGATCGCGCGGCCCCTGCTCAGGCGCGTCGAAGGGACGAGCCTGCGACGCCTCTCGGCGGCCTTCGTCATCTGCTCGCTGCTCGGCCTGCTGGCGATCCCCGTCTATCTGGACTTCTCAACCGCGATCGACTCTCTGCGCTCGGTGTTCGCAGTGGGGGCGCTCGTCCCGCTCTTCCGCGTCACAGCCTTCGGGCGTGGCTACGTGGACATGGAGATCTGCTTCGCCCTCTTCAGCGTCGCAGCCTGGACCACACTCTGGCTCGACCGGCCGCAGCGCGAGCACCGATCTGTCGCGGAGCTGATCGCTGCCTGCGGCGCGCTCGTCGCCGCGGCGGCGGTTCTCGTCCTCCCAGGCGCCTCCGGACATGCAGCGCAGACCTCACCGCGCGGCGTCTCGCTTCTCCTCGACTGGCTCCATCTCGTCTCGGGCTCGCTCTGGCTCGGCGGACTGATCGGCCTGCTCGTCATCTGGAAGAGCTTGCCCGCGCTACGCCGCGTCGCCGGACTGGCGGTCTGCGTTCCCCGCTTCTCCAACGTCGCCTTCGTCTCCGTGCTGCTCCTGCTCGGGACAGGCACGGGCGCGACGATCATCCACATGCCGATCCTCTCTGCCCTCTGGCAAACCTCCTACGGTGTCGCGATCCTCGTCAAGATCGGCCTGCTCGCCGCCGCGATGCTCCTCGGCGCCGTCAACCTGCTCCGCACCAAGCCGCACCTGATCGCGGCCCACGAGCGGGCGGAGCTCGGCGAGCCGGCCGCCCGGCTGCTCAGGCGCGCGATCAGCGGTGAAGCAGTCCTGGTCATCGCCGCTGTCTTCGCCGCCGCTGTGCTCTCGAGCCTCGCACCGCCCGCCAACGCGCTGGCCGAAGCCGGATCCGCACTCGCCCACGTCGGCCCCGGCCGCGTCGCAGCAGCCGTCCACCGGAACGGCTACACCCTCCAGGTCCTCATCACGCCCAACCGGGCAGTCGCCCAGAACACGTTCGCGCTCGAGATCACCAAGAACGGTGCGCCCGTCCGCGGCGCGAACGTCACCCTCACCTTCGCGATGCTCGACATGCAAATGGCAAACCAGGAATACCAACTCACCGAGACCCAACCCGGCGTCTACACGCGGCCTGCACCGGCCCTGGTCATGGTCGGACACTGGAGCCTGTCCTTCACCATCACCCCGAAAGGCGGCCAGCCGTTCACCGCCCTCATCGTCGACCACGCGACCGGATGAACCAGCACCCACCCCCCAACCGCAGCGCCCGCATCCGGCTGCTCGCCGCGCTCGTCGCACTCGCAGTCGGCGCCACCGCCGCAGTCATCGCGATCCTGCTCATCCACACCGTCCTCGCGTAGCCGAGCCAGCAAGACCAACCGCCTGACCGTGAGCCACCGTTCGATCGCTCGCCAACCCGTTTAGAGCGTCCCGGCGGTGTTCTCGGCAGCGGCAGCGGCGCTGCTATCCCGACCGCGGTGCGGCATTCGCGCCGACGACCGGCTTGTGCGGCGGGAGCGGGTAGCCGGTCACCGAGGCCACGAGCCGCGATGTCGCCTCCAGCTCGTTCCGGTCGATCCCGGTCGTAACGGCGAACTCGTCGCTGTGCGTCTCGAGCGCGGCGAGCACCTCTTCGAGCGCGGCGTTGCCGGCGCGCTCGCCGAGGCCGTTCACCGTGCACTCGACCTGTCCCGCGCCGGCGCCGATCGCGGCGAGCGTGTTCGCGACCGCCAAGCCGAGGTCGTCGTGGCAGTGGGCGGAGAGCGTGACGCGGCCGAGTTCCGGGCAGAGACGCGCCACGTCGAGGAACATGCCCGCGTACTCCGCCGGAACGGCGTACCCGACGGTGTCCGGCAGGTTGATCACGTCGGCGCCCGCGCCGATCGCCGCCGTGCACAGCTCGGCGAGGAAGGCGGGCTCGCTGCGCGACGCGTCCTCACAGCAGAACTCGACCTCGTCGAACCGGTCGCGGGCGTACGCGACCGTCCACGCCGCGCGCTCCACCGCCTGCGCGGGGGTGAGCCCGAGCTTGCGCTCGAGGTGGATCCGGCTCGAGCCGAGGACGATGTGGACCCGTGAGCGGCGCGCCGCCGCGAGCGCGAGCGCGGCCCGGTCGATGTCGTGCTCGGTCGCTCGTGCCATTGCGGCGACGACCGGCCCCCGCACCGCAGCGGCGATCTCGCGCACCGCGGCGAAGTCGCCCTCCGACGCCGCGGGGAAGCCGGCCTCGATCACGTCGACACCGAGGCGCTCGAGCTGCCGTGCGACTACCAGCTTCGCCTCGGGGGTCAGCGCGATGCCGACGGACTGCTCGCCGTCGCGAAGCGTGGTGTCGAACACGATGATCCTGCGCGGTTCCATTCGCTCTCTCCTGCGTGCACGCCGCCCCCAAACGCGGGCGGACCTCTGGCGGGACTGGTCTCGGTGAGCGCCCGACAACGGGGCGTGTGCACGATCCCCCTCAGCGGGGGATGATCGCGATCGCGATCGCGCGGATCGACGGCCCGACCGGGCCGGAAGCGGGAGTCCGCGCAGCGCTCATATCCTGAGCATCGGCGAGGCCGCCCCGCCTGTCAAAGGCGATGTGCGGTTAAGAGGTCGAATCAGAATGACGTCTGTGCCGTCTGGCCGCGCTGTGCGGCGCGATGCGGCGTCCTCAGTCGCGCCCGTAGCTTCAGCTACGAGCGCTCCCTGCGTCCTTGCCTCGCACTCGCCCATCGCACCCAGCCGACGAGCATCATTCTGATTCGACCTCTAACGGGCGTCGAACGCGCGCAGCGCCGAGGCCTGGCTTTCTCTCACGAGCACGCCGCGGTTGACCGCGTTCACGACGGCCCGGAGCGACGCGGTGACGATGCTCGCGTGAATTCCGACGCCCCAGACGAGCTCGCCGTCGACGTCCGCTTCCACGTAGGCCGCCGCCGTCGCGTCCGCGCCGGTGCTGAGCGCGTGCTCGTGGTAGTCGCGCACGCTGATCGCAATCCCGAACTGCGCCGCGAGCCCGTGCACGAGTGCCGCGAGCGGGCCGTTGCCCTCGCCGTGGACCTCGACCTGCTCCCCTCCGGCGCGCACCTGCGCCGTCAGATGCTCGGCCGCATCGCTCGCCTCGTGCCGGTACGAGACGAGCTCGTACGGCTCGCTCACGGCGAGGTACTGCTCGCGGAAGATGTCGTAGAGCTCGGCCGCGGCGAGCTCGCCTCCCTCGGCGTCGGCGATCGCCTGCACCGTCTGCGCGAACTCGACCTGGAGGCCGCGCGGCAGGTCGAGTCCGTACCTGCTCAGCAGGAGGAACGCGACGCCGCCCTTGCCGGACTGAGAGTTGACGCGGATGATCGCCTCGTACGTGCGGCCGACGTCCTTCGGGTCGATCGGCAGATACGGGACGTCCCAGACCTCGGAGCCGGAGCGCTCCCACGCGTACATCCCCTTCTTGATCGCGTCCTGGTGGGAGCCTGAGAATGCGGTGTACACGAGCTCGCCGGCCCAGGGATGGCGCGGGTGCACCGGCAGCTCGTTGCACTCCTCGACGGTGCGCTTCGCCTCGTCGAGCTGCGAGAGGTCGAGGCCGGGGTCGACGCCCTGTGTGAGCAGGTTGAGAGCGAGCGTAACGAGGTCGACGTTCCCGGTCCGCTCACCGTTGCCGAACAGCGTCCCCTCGACGCGCTCCGCGCCGGCCATCAGCCCGAGCTCGGCGGTCGCAACGGCGGTGCCGCGATCGTTGTGCGGGTGGACGGAGAGGATGATCGAGTCGCGGCGCGAGAAGTGGCGCGAGAACCATTCGATGCGGTCCGCGTACACGTTTGGCGGGAAGTGCTCGACCGTCGTCGGCAGGTTGACGATCATCTTCTCCTCCGGCGTCGGGCGCCACTCGGCCGCGACCGCCTCGCAGATCTCGTGCGCGTACTCGAGCTCGGTGTGGTGGAAGCTCTCGGGCGAGTACTCGAACCGGATCTCCGTCGAGGTCTCGCCGGCCAGGCGCCGGCAGAGGGCGGTGCTGCGCACCGCGAGCTCGGTGATCCCCGCCTTGTCGAGCCGGAACACGACGCGCCGCTGCGTCACCGACGTCGAGTTGTAGAGATGGATGATCGCGCGGCGCGCGCCCTCGAGCGACTCGAACGTCCGCTCGATCAGCTCGGGCCGCGCCTGGGTCAGCACCGCGATCGTGACGTCGTCGGGGATCGCGTCCTCCTCGACGAGCGCGCGGACGAAGTCGAAGTCGGTCTTCGAGGCCGACGGGAAGCCGACCTCGATCTCCTTGAACCCGAGCCGCAGAAGCAGGTCGAAGAACCGATGCTTGCGCGCGCTGTCCATCGGGTTGACGAGCGCCTGGTTGCCGTCGCGCAGGTCGGTCGAGCACCAGACGGGAGCGGCGGTGAGGACGGCGTCCGGCCAGCGGCGGTCTGGCAGGTCGACGGTGTCGTACGGGCGGTATTTCCAGTAGGGCATCGGCATGGCGGGCTCCTTCGGCTGAGGGCGCACTACTCCTGAGGGAGGGCGACGGGTATGTGCGCAGACGCTTCCCCCTCAGCGGGGGAGCGCGAGCAGGAGCGCGCGGCGGCCGGGCAGGGCCAGGAGAGCTGTCTCACCCGTCGGCGGCATGACCCTCACGGTAGACGATCCCAGGCCCTGGGCCAATCGAGTCGTCCGGTTTGCCGGCTCATCGGTCACAAAAATGGCGAACGGCCCGGTGGGAGTGGCCGGGCCGTTCGGGAAGGGATCGGGCTCTGCGACGAGCATCGTGCCCCGGGTCTGCGGCCGATCAGGACACGCCCAGATCCCCGATGCCTTTTGTATCGCGGATGCGGGCCCGCTCGGCATACCCCTAAGAGGGGGGATTTGCGCCCCAGATGACTGTCACACGGCGCCCGGTCAAGGCTTGAGCGCGGCGGGTTCTGGGGCGCCCCGTGCTGCAGGCGCCCCGGAAGCCGCATTTCTCTACGGGTTTACCACGGTCCCCAGCCGCTGTCGGCGGCGACGATTGCCAGGACCACGGCGACGAGCAGCAGCGCTGTCAGCATCAGGCGAGCGCGCATCGGACACCTCCTTTCGGGTCTTGTGGAAACGTACGCTCGGACCGATGCAGGCCGCGCCCACCGTTGTCAAGTGGATCGTCCGGTCTGTTGACTCCGACAGGCGCGTCGCGCAAGATCGCAAGAGCCATGCCGCTCCCCGAGATGCCAGCTCCCGCGGACGAGGCGATCGGGAAGCGGCTGCGCCGGCTGCGGCTCGCGCGCGGGCTGTCGCAGCGCGAGATGGCCGAACCGGGCATCACCTTTCCCTACATCTCCCGGATCGAGGCCGGCACCCGCAACCCGTCGGTCAAGGCGCTGCGCCAGCTCGCGCGCAGGCTCGGCGTCTCCGCCGCCTACCTGGAGAGTGGTGTCGACGTCGAGCCGCACGAGGAGCGCGAGATGCGGATCGCCGAGGCCGAGCTTCGGCTCCGGCTCGGCGAAGGCGCCGACGAGGCGCTGGCGAGCTTCGAGCAGCTGCTGGCTGAAGCGCGCACGACCGGCGACCGTGCGATCGAGACGCGTGCCCGAGCGGGCATCGGCATGGCGGCGTTGCAGCGCGGCGACCATGGCGGCGCGATCGCCGCCCTCGAGGAGCCGATCCGCGCCGGCGCGCTCTCGCCGCTCACCGACGGTGAGCTCTACGCGGTACTCGCGCGTGCCTACACCTCAGCGGGACGAAAGCACGACGCGATCGAACTGCTCGAGCAGGCGGTGCTCGCAGCCGAAGAGGCCGGCGATCTGATCATCTACCTGCGCTTTGCCAGCTTCCTGAGCTACGCACTCTCGGACGCGGGCGAGATCGATCGCGCCCGCGAGGCCGTCGAAGAAGCGGTCGAGCGTGGCCGGGCAGTCGACGACCCGTACATGCGCGTCCGCTTGTACTGGTCGCAGGCACGGCTCGCCGCCACCGCCGGCGCCTCACGGCAAGCACTGCGCGCGCTGCGGCAGGCGATCGTCCTACTCGAGCTAACCGAGGACACGCGCCAGCTCGGCCGCGCACACCTCCTCGCCGCGGAGATCCTCAACGTCGACGGGCGCCACGAGCAGGCGGCGCCCCATCTCGTCCAGGCGGAGCGGCTGCTCGCAGCGACCCCCGAGGCCGAGGACCGCTACTGGCTCAAGGTCGAACAAGCACGACAAGCCGCCGCCGCCGGCGAGCCCGACCACGCGCTCACGCTCGCCGCCGAGGCGCTCGAGCTGATCGGCGACACCGACCCGGCCGAACGAGGCAGCGCCTTCGCAATCATCGCCGCCGCCCACGCCGCCCGCGGCGACACAACCGCCGCCCTCCAGTCCTACGCGCAAGCGGTCCCGCTGCTCGAACAGGCACATAGCTGGCCGGAGGCCGTCCAGACTCGGAAGGCGTGGGCGCGGCAGCTCGAGGCCGCCGGCCGAGCCACCGAGGCGGCTGAAGTGCTCGAGCAGGCCGCCGAGGCTTCGCTCCGCGCGCGGCGATAGATCTCCCGGGGCGCGCGAATAGGCCGCACAGCCCGCGCGGTCGCTCGTCGGCGATCGGGACGCGGAGGTGCTCGACTCCGCTCTCGGCCCTCGCCTGATCGTGAGAGCGTGGCGACCAATGTCATTGGCGGAGACGTACAAATGTGCGGTAAAATCGTCCGCGGGTCACAGCAATCGGCCCGCAACGATCCGCCCTCAACAGCGTGGGTTGGAGCGGTTCGTAGCGCCGCAACTCCTTGGCCGGCGATGAGGCTTCAGACCGGGGAGGGAGAATCGATGGGGGGGACACAGACGATCCGTGAGGGCGAGGCTCACGCGACTCTCTCGCACGCGTGCGTCGTGCGGGCTGCGATCTTCTCGACGTATCCGCCGCGGGCGTGCGGGATCGGCACGTTCTCGTTCGACGTACGGTCTGCGCTGCTCGACGTCCCGGGCATCGACGACGTCAGCTCCATCGCCATTGTCGACGAGCCGTCGAGTCCGCAGCGATCGGAACTACTGGCGACGGTTTCGCAGGGTGTGCGTGGGGACTACGTGCGCGCTGCGAGGCTGCTCGGCCGGCTGGACATCGACGTTGTTCTGCTCCAGCACGAGTTCGGGATCTTCGGCGGCGTCGACGGTGAATACGTTCTGTCGTTCGCGCAGGAGCTGGAGCAGCCGCTCGTCGTGACGCTGCACACGGTGCTGTCGCAACCATCGCCCCACCAGCTGCGGGTGCTGGGCGCGCTCTGCGATCAGGCGGAGCGGGTGATCGTGATGACAGATACGGCGCGGCGTCTCCTCGTCGAGGTGGGCGCATCTGCTGCAGAGAAGATCCGTGTCGTTCCTCATGGCGCGCCGGTCGTGCTCGGACGCCGGCGGGAGGAGCACGCTGCCGGCAGGCATCCCCTCTACGTCGCACCGGCACCCGGCGGGTACGAGCGGATCCAGTCGCGTTTCCTGCTGTCTACCTTCGGCCTGCTCTCGGCGGGGAAGGGCCTCGAGACGGCGATCGAGGCACTTCCGCTCATCGTCGAGCGTCACCCGGAGGTGCTGTACCTGATCGCCGGGCGGACGCACCCGCAGGTGGCGCGCCGGGAGGGTGAGCAGTACCGTCTGATGCTGGAGCGCCTCGTCGTCGATCTCGACCTCGGCGATCATGTCGCCTTCGACGATCGCTTTCTCTCGATCGACGAGCTGGCCGACCTGCTCGCAGCGACGGACGTCTTCCTTACGCCGTATCGCAACCGCGAGCAGATTGCCTCCGGCTCGCTCACATTCGCGATCGCCGCCGGCTGCGCCGCAGTTTCGACGCCGTACTGGTATGCGGAGGACATGCTCGCATCGGGAGCCGGCCAGATCGTGCCGTTCGACGACCCGCAGGCGCTCGCCGAAGCCGTGTGCGAGCTCGTCGAGGAGCCCGACCTGCTGGCAGCGGCGCGCGCGGAAGCCCGGCGGATCGGCTCCCGGCTCGCGTGGCCGTCCGTCGCTTCGGCGACGGCGAGGGTGCTCCGCGAAGCGGCGAGGCACGCTCCGCCGCGAACGTCATTCCTACCGACTCTGCTCCCACACGCCCGGATCGATCACCGAGTCTCCGAGCCGAGCTTCTAGGGCAGAGCTTCTAAGCGCGTCTACCGTTCGCCGGCGGTTCGAGCCGGAGGTCGGAGGGTGGCGAAGTGGTCGGTGATGGTGAGGGTCTGGTTGGTGAAGGTGAAGAGCCGGGCGGGTCGGCCGCCGCTGGGGCCGGGTTCGCGGCAGTTGCCGACCGGTTTGAGGAGGTGCCGGCGGAGCAGGACGCGCTGGAGGTTGGTGGCGGTGACGTCGTGGCCGAGGGCGGCGCGGTAGAGGTCGCGTAGCTCGGAGAGGGTGAAGGTGGCGGGGGCGATCGCGAAGCCGAGGTTGCTGTAGGAGAGCTTTCCGCGCAGGCGTTCGCGGGCCGCGAGGACGATCGGCTTGTGGTCGAAGGCGAGTGCGGGTAGCTGCGCGACGGGGTGCCAGCGTGTGTCGCTCGGGATCGCGGGGTCGGCGTCAGCGGGTATGAGGCCGAGGTAGGCGGTTGCGAGTTCCCAGCGGAGCGGGTCTCGGTTGGGGTCGCTTCGGGTCTCGAGTTGTTCGAGGTGGGAGAGCTCGCGGACGTCGACTTTGCTGGCGAGGTGGCGCCGGATCGACTGCTCGAGTGTTTCGCCTGGGTCGAGGTTGCCGCCTGGGAGCGCCCAGGCGCCGGCATGGGGCGGACGCGCGCGTTGCCAGAGCAGTACCTGGAGCCGGGTGTCGCGGACCTGGAAGACGGCCGCGAGCGCGGCGTGCGCACATGTTTTCGCTTGCTGATCGGAAACCATGTAGACTCGCAGCCAGGTTATCGCCTTTGAAGAGAAAACGCACCGAGCAGACCGACCTGGTTGTGGTCGGAGGCGGGATCGCCGGCCTCTTTGGCGCGCTCTGCGCGGCAGCATCGGGTGCTGAGGTCGTGCTGGTGACGAAGGGGCCGCTGTTTGCCTCGAACAGCTATTTCGCCCAGGGCGGAGTCGCCGCCGCGGTAGGCCGCGACGACGATCCTGCCTTGCATGCGGCGGACACGCTGGCGGCCGGGCGCGGCATCTGCCAGCAGAGCGCGGTCGAGGTGTTGACCGGGGAGGCGCCGGCGAGGATCGCCGACCTGACCGAGTTGGGGGTGGAGTTCGACGAAGAGCCGGCGCGCGAGGGCGGCCATTCGTGCAGCCGGGTCGTACATGCCGGCGGCGCGGAAACGGGGAGGCGGATTGCCGAGGCGCTCGTCCGGCGGGTACGAGCCCGCCCGCGTATTCGTGTTCGTGAGGGCGAGCAGGTGCTCGCACTTCGCATGGCGGGCGAGCGTTGCGTCGGGGTCGTGAGCGAGCGGGGGCAGGTTGCGGCGCGCGCGACGCTGCTTGCCAGCGGCGGCTACGCGGCGTTGTGGGAGCGGACGACCAACCCGCCGGGCGCGCTCGGCGAAGGGTTGCTGCTCGCTTACGCGGCAGGCGCGGCGTTGGCCGACCTCGAGCTGGTGCAGTTTCATCCGACCGCGCTTGCGGGCAATGGGTTTCTGCTCTCGGAGGCGTTGCGCGGCGACGGGGCGCGGCTGCTCGACGCGCAGGGTCAGCGTTTCACTGACGAGCTAGCGCCGCGCGATGTGGTTGCGCGTGCGATCGCCGCGCGCGAACGCGTCCACCTGGACTTGCGCGCGATCGAGCGCGACCGCTACCCGAGCTTGATCGCGACGCTGGAGCGGGCGGGCTATGACCCGGCGGTCGAGCCGGTGCCGGTCGCGCCGGCGGCGCACTACTCGATCGGCGGCATCGTGACCGATCTCGACGGTCGCAGCGGCGTTCCCGGGCTGCTTGCGGCGGGAGAGTGCGCCTGCACCGGCGTGCACGGTGCGAACCGGCTGGCGTCGAACTCGCTGCTCGAGTGTCTGGTCTTCGGCCGTCGTGCCGCGCTCGCTGGTCTCGACGAACCCGTCCTGCCGGCGACGCCGGCCTCGCCGGCGGAACTCGAGCCGAACCCGGCGATCACGCCGGAGTTGCGTGCGGCGCTGTGGCGGGACGCGGGTTTGATCCGAAACGCCGACGGGCTGCGGCGGCTGCTCGCCGCGCCGAGTCTGCTCGCGCGGCTGATCGCGCAGAGCGCGCTTGCGCGTGAAGAGAGCCGTGGTGTCCACTTCCGCGAGGACTTTCCGGTCGAGGACGCGCGGCTTGCCGGCCATGTCGTGCTGCGGCCCGGGTATGCGCCGGTGGTGGAGCGATGGAGCTGACGGCCGAGCAGATCGAGCGGGTGGTTTCAGTTGCGCTTGCCGAGGATGTCGGCTCGGGTGACCGCACGACTGATGCGGTCGTTCCCGCCGACGCGCGCTGTGAGGCGTTGCTTCTGCTGGAAGAGCCGGGCATCGTCTGTGGCGTTCCGGTCGCGGCAGCCGTATTCCAGGCGATTGCTGCAAGCGTTTGCGTTCAGCCGCTGCTCGAGGAAGGGGCACGAGTGACGGCCGTTCCGGCCGTGCTTGCCCGGATTGAGGGGCCGGCGCGGGCGGTGCTTACCGGGGAGCGCACGGCGCTGAACCTGCTCGGCCGGTTGTGCGGCATCGCCACGCTCACCCGGCAGTTCGTCGAGCGTGTCGACGGCACGGGCGCGACGATCCTGGACACGCGCAAGACGACACCCGGGCTGCGTGCGCTCGAAAAGTACGCGGTGCGCTGCGGCGGCGGCCACAACCACCGCTTTGGCCTCGACGACGCCATTCTCGTCAAGGAAAACCATCTTCGCCTTGCCGGGGGCATTCCTGCGGCGGCCGGGTTGCTGCGGGCGCGCTCGAACGGATCGCCGATCGAGGTCGAGGCGGAGACGCTCGAGCAGGTGGCCGAGGCGCTGGAGGCGGGGGTGGAGCGGATTCTGCTCGACAACATGACCGCGGCGCAGGCGGCCGACGCGGTCACGCTCGTTCGTGGACGGGCCGAGCTCGAGGCCTCCGGTGGTGTCTCGCTGGCGACCGTGCGCGCGTACGCCGAGGCCGGCGTCGATTTCATCTCGGTGGGCGCGCTGACGCATTCGGCGCGCTCGCTCCACGTCTCGTTGGAGGTGCAGTGAGCGTCACCGACGTCACGACGCTGCAGGAAGAGATCCGCGCACTCGCGCGGGAGCGCGACGCGGTGATCATCGCGCACAACTACCAGCGCCCCGAAGTGCAGGATGTCGCCGACTACGTCGGCGACTCGCTCGGCCTCTCGCGCCAGGCGGCGGCGACAGGCGCCTCCGTGATCGTCTTCTGCGGCGTCCACTTCATGGCCGAGACGGCCAAGATCCTCAGCCCGGAGAAGACCGTCCTGTTGCCCGACCTCGGCGCGGGTTGTTCGCTTGCCGCGTCGATCACCGCCGAGCAGCTACGCGACTGGAAGGCGGAGCATCCCGGCGCGGTCGTCGTCTCCTACGTCAACACGACCGCCGAGGTGAAGGCCGAGAGCGACTACTGCTGCACCTCGGGCAACGCTCGGCACGTGATCGAAGCGATCCCACCGGAGCGGGAGATCCTGTTTCTGCCCGACCTCTACCTGGGCCTTTGGCTGGAGCAGGTCACCGGCCGCAGGCTCGTCATCTGGATGGGCGAATGCCACGTCCACGCCGGCATCCGTCCGGCCGACATCGAGCGCTGGCAGGAGGAGGCTCCCGACGCCGAGCTCCTCGTGCACCCCGAATGCGGCTGCGCGAGCCAGGCAATGGCGTTTGCGAACGAGCGCACCCAGATCCTCTCCACCGAGCAGATGGTCGACTACGCCCGCCGCTCGCCGAAGCAGCGCTTCCTGATCGCGACCGAGACGGGGATCCTGCACCGGCTCGCGCGCGAGGCGCCGGGAAAGCGCTTCGAGCCGGTCCGCGAGGATGCCGTCTGCCGCTACATGAAGCTGACGACACTCGACAAGGTCGGCGACTCGCTCCGCGACATGCGCCACGAGATCACGGTCGCGCCGGACACCGCTGCGCGTGCGCGCCTTGCGATCGAGCGGATGGTTGCGATCGGCTGAGCGGTTTCAGAACCCGGCGCACGCCACACTCGAACAGGCGCTGGGTTCTGCAAGGGTTACGAATGATGGGACGGTCGGCAGTCGGCGAGAAGCGCGACGCGCTGTTGGATGCGGTCGTGGTTTTCGCAGCGGGCCCGGACCCGGCCGGCGTCGTATCGGTTCCGCCTGGAGCAGTGATTGTCGCTGCGGACGGGGGTGCTGAGCATGCGCTCCGGCTCGGGTTGGCGGTGGATGTCGCGGTGGGTGATTTCGACTCGATCTCTCGGGCGGGTCTTGCTGCGTTGGAGCGTGCGGGCGTTCGGGTGGAGCGTCACGCGTGTGTAAAGGACGCGACCGACCTCGAGTTGGCGCTCGATGTGGCGGTGGGGTTGCGGCCGCGGCGGATTCTGGTGGTCGGTAGTGGCAGCGGTCGTGCAGATCATGCGTTTGGGCAGCTGCTGCTGCTCGGCTCGAAGGCGTATCGAGGTGTTGAGATCGACGCGCAGGTCGGGCGAGCGTTGATTCACGTGATTCGTGGGGAGCGATCCTTGGCTGGAGCGCGGGGGGAGCTGATCTCGTTGTTTGCGCTGCACGGTCCGGCCGTGGGGGTGGCGACGGAGGGGCTTGTCTATCCGTTGTGTGGTGAAACGCTGGCGCCGGGCTCGAGTCGGGGAGTCTCGAACGTGTTCGCGGCCGAGGAAGCGCGCGTCAGGCTCGAGCGAGGTGTCCTGCTGGCCGTTCGCCCCGGCGGGCAAGACGCGAGGTCGCAGTCCTGACTGGCCCCGCCCGCGGGTCTGGGGCGCCTATCCGGTCGTCGTGCAGCGGGCGGGGAGGTAGCGGGTGCTCATGACTGCCGTGGCGGGGATGGCGTCTTTCAGCAGTCCTTGGGTGTGCATCCAGTTGCTGAAGTGCTGCCAATCGGCGGGGCGCATGCAGCCGACGCCGTGCGGGCCGGCGAGCAGGGCGAGGGTTGCGGGTGTTGCGCGGGCGAGGAAACGCTCGCTGGAAGCGGTGACGGTGCGCAACAGTGCGAGCGAGCCGCGCGGGTCGCGGATGGCCTGCGCGGTGCCGAGCAGGAAGGCGTGCACGAACCGGCCGACGGTGGCCGCGTACGCGGGGTCCGTGCGCAGCCTTGTTGAGCTGGCGGCGAGGACGAGCTCGTCGTAGGAGGGGACGCCGGCGCGGTCGAGCGGGATGATCGTCGGCTGGAGTCCGCGCTGCTGGAGCTCGATGCCTTCGACGTTGCGGTAGACGCCGAGCACCGCATCGACGCGGTGCGCGAGCAGCGCCGGCAGCAGGTTGTAGCCGACGCTGACGACCTTGACGTCTTTGCGGGTCAGGCCCGCCGAGCGAAGCGCGGTGTCGAGTGCGGCGTAGTCGGAGGGGACGCCGGTGATGCCGATCGTCTTGCCCTTCAGATCGCCGACCGCGTGAATCTGGGGCTCGATCGCCATGATCGAGTTGAGCGGTTGCGGTACGACCGCGGCGACCGCGATGACCGGCAGCTTCTTGGCGGCTGCGAAGAAGAGCTCTTGCTCGTAGGAAACGGCGAGGTCGGCTCTGCCGGCGGCGAGGAGCTTCAGCGGCGACGACGGATCCGAGGGAGCGTGAATCGCGACCTGAAGTCCGGCCTGGGCGAACAGCCCGTGCGCTTGCGCGTAGTAGAAGCCGACGTGGTCGGGGTTCGGCGTCCAGTCGAGCACGAGCGAGACCGGCCGTCCGGCCGCGCCGGCCGAGGGGACGGCCAGCCCGGCGGCGGCGAGCGCGACGACGAGGAGCCTCCTACGCATTGGCGACCTCCTGGTGCCAGGGAATGATGAAACGCTCGGCCAGCGAGACGAATCCGTAGAGGCACAGCGCGAGCGCGGAAAGGACGAGCACGCACGCGAAGATGCGCGGGGTGTCGAGCGAGGGCTGGGACTGGAGCATCACGAAGCCGAGCCCCGACGAGGAGCCCGCCCACTCGCCGAAGACGGCGCCGACGGCGGCGTAGGTGGCGGCGATGCGCGCGCCGGAGAAGATCGCGGGCAGGGCACCGGGCAGCTCGACGCGGCGGAAGATCGCGGCGCGGCTCCCGTCGAGCGTGCGCATCATCCGCACGAGCTCCCGGTCGGTGGAGCGCAGCCCGTCGACGGTGTTGACGACGATCGGGAAGAAGCAGACGATCGCGACCACGACGAGCTTGGGCTCGATCCCGAAGCCGAGCAGGATCGCGAGGATCGGGGCGAGCACGACCGTCGGCACGGTCTGCGAGAGCACGAGCAGCGGCAGCAGCGCGCGCCGGAGCGCGGCCGAGAAGTGCAGGAGCACGGCGACGACGAGTCCGACGGCGACCGCGAGCAGGTACCCGAAGATCACCTCCCGCACGGTGACGAGGGTGGCGTCGGCGAGCAGGCCGGCGTCCGAGGCGAGCGAGCTCGCGACCGCAGAGGGCGCGGGGAACAGGTAGTCGGGCACGTGGGCGGCGCGGACGACGAGCTCCCAGACGCCGATCCCCGCGGCAAGCAGCGCGAGCGGCGGCCACCAGCGGCTCATCCGATCGCCTCCAGCGCCCGCTCGCGCAGCTCGACAAACGCTGGGCTCGTCACGATCTCCCGGCGTGTGCCTTCGCATGCGATCCGCGCGTCGAACTCGGCTGCCACGCGGCCGCCGCGAAGCACGACCACGGTGTCGCAGACGAGAAGCGCCTCCTCGACGTCATGTGTCACGAGCAGCACCGTTCGCGGCTCCCCCTCGAGCGCCGCCGCCAGCCACTCCTGCAGCTCGGCCCGGGTGATCGCATCGAGCGCGCCGAACGGCTCATCCAGCAGCAGCACCTCCTTGCCGGCCAGCAGCGTGCGCACGAACGCAACCCGCTGGCGCATCCCTCCCGACAGCCTCACCGGCCGCAGCCCCTCCGCCTCGGCAAGCCCGAAACGCTCGAACAGCACGGCCGCACGCCCGCGAGCCTCCGACCGCGGGACGCCGCGGTTCTCGAGTGCCAGACAGGCGTTGTCGAGCGCCGACCGCCAAGGCAGCAGGCAATCGCGCTGCGGCATCAGTGCGCAGCGAGCAAGTCGGCCCGCGGCCGAGGTCTCGCCCGCCACCGTGACCCTGCCGGCATCCGGCTCGTCGAGGCCCGCAACCAGCGACAGCAGGGTCGACTTGCCGACGCCGCTGCGGCCGACAATGCCGACCCGACCGCCTGGGGACACGTGGAGGTCGAGCCCGGCCAGGACGATCCTGCCGCCGAGCACCCGCGTGACGCCGACCAGGCTGATGCCGCCCGCGCACATCGCGATCGGGGTGTTCGGCTCGGTTGCCGGATCGGCGGTCCCGGCCATCGCGCACTCCCTTCGCCGGCATGACCCGGATCAGGTTCGACGGGTACACGCTAGGAAGCGCACTCTCAGCCCCTCCCACAGGGACTCCCCGGCTGACAGAAGCCTACCGCACCGGGCTGCACCACCCCCTTACCCGGCCGCCGGCGCTCAGGTCGGCGGACTGCTGTTCCAGATCTCGCGCGCGATCTTCCAGCGGCCGTCGGACTCGCGGCGCAACACATGGACTCCCTTGCCCGGCGCGACGAGCGGGTCGC